>Ga0307928_10004413_pt1 | contig 10669 bp, 11 predicted proteins | sample AceLakmetagen232_FD_201815 | JGI IMG/M metagenome (GOLD analysis project Ga0307928, IMG submission 201815) | Saline water microbial communities from Ace Lake, Antarctica - #232 | ecosystem: Environmental > Aquatic > Non-marine Saline and Alkaline > Saline | place: Antarctica: Ace Lake...
CAGAAGTATTAAAGTCAAGCCCAGTCATCAATCCTCTCCAAGATAGAATGGTATTTTTTCCAACACCTTTAAGATATTGTTTAACATTTTCAATAGTTGTTTTTTTTCTTGGTTCACCTCTTAAACGGTTCTCCTCTATTCCTTTACCACCAGTTATTCTCTCTATTAAGAAGCCCTTTTTCCTGTCTAATTCTTCTTTGTTATTAAACTTTTTAAGAGCATTATCCAGTTCACCTTTCTCTATAATTTTATTTACAATGTCAAGCAACTGTTGCTTTTCTTGGTTCGTTCCTGTAAGTAAAGATAATATTTTATTCTCCAATGCTATCTCTGCTGGCATTTTTTGTGCGTATTGTTTAAGGTTACTCTCTATTTTTTCTCTAGCTTGTTTTTGATTAAGCGTAATAAGGCTTCTAACTTTATCCAAAGACTCTTGAACCTCGGCTGTATATTTACCTTTTGGTTTTTTACCAGTTACTATTGTTTTCTTAGCAACCTTTTGTATCTTAGCAAGTAAAGTTCTGCCTTGACTTTCCTCTGCTAGGCGTTCTATATATGCCACTCCTTTAGCAAGGTTTTTTTTAGTTTTAGCATTTTTAACTTGGCTTAGTAATTTTCCTCTTTCTCTTAGTTCAAGATATTCTTTAGCGTAACTTATTAAATCTTTTTTAACCTCTTTAATATTTTCTTCTTTAGCTTTATATTTTTTAACAATATTACTTATAGCTTCTTTCTTTTCTGCCCTAATTGTAATCCTTACTTTTTCAGCTCCTGATAATGCTCTAGGTTTTTTAACTCCTTTATCCCATAGTTGTTTAAGTTGGGATTTGGTTTTTATGTTTTCAGATTTAAATATAACTGTTTCTATTGCATCTCCACCCCTGTTTATTACTACACCATCATAGCCTAGTTCTTCTACGTGCGATGTAAATTGATTAACCTGTCCTCTTACTGGTCTGATAATTCCATTAGTTTCTTTTATTAAGGCATTTTCACTCATATTCAATAAATCAGCCATTTCTTTTACACTTTTTATTTTATTTATTTCAAAAAGATTATTAGAGGTTGGGTATGCTTCAATAACATTTTTAGCCAATCTTCCTTTTGGTGCAATTTCAGCAAATGCCTTTGTATTACCAAAATAAAAACCTCTACCGTACAAACCCTCATCTGTGGCTGAACCAATTTTGCTTTCATCAAAAACATCAAATTTTGCATTTGTTCCGTGATATAGTGGTTCACCTTTGTTATCAACAAACTCTTCAAAACTCTTACCTTCTGCTTTAGCTTTGGATATATCGTCTGATATTGAAGCTCTGTAATCAACAAAACCTTCTTGATTTTCAGCTATCTTTTTAAGTTGTTCTTTAAGTTCCTGTGAGGTTATTATTGTATTACCACCACCGAATAACATACCAGCTCCACCACCAGCTATTAAAGATTCCATTGTATTATCAAACAGTCCCCTATTCTGGTCTATCTCCATTAAGAAGGCGTTAAGAACTATCTCTTGAACAGCCTCAGTTGAACCCTCTGTTATTCCTTGCTTAGCCATTTCCTTAGCGACTCTTTTAAATATATTTTGAGTAAGTTTTTTACCAGCCTTAGTTCTATTAAGTATCCTTCCTACTGGTAGATATTCTAATATACCATTTATATTACCAACATATTGGGAGATTCTATTTGCTTCAGTTGGACTTGCACCGTATCTTCTTGCTTCATCATACGCAGCTCCACCTTCTAATTGTTTAGCAAAAGTAAAACCAGCGATAGCTCCGCCAGTTGGTCCAGCTGCTAATGTTCCTAAAACAGATGTCATTATAGTCCCACCTATACTTGGTATTGCTCCACTTATAAGTCTTGCATAGTAAGATGGAGTTCCTTTATATTTTTCTGATTGTGGTTCTTGCCATTCAGGATTCTGCATTATTACTTCTTTAAATCTATCGGAAATTCTTGCTCCTCTGTTTACTAATTCTCTACTATTTATAGTATAGCCTAAACTTTCCAAGCTACTACCTAAAGCGGATAGGTTATTAACTGTTGAAAATTTAATTGAGTCTACTATTTGACCTATTATATTAGGTTCTTTATATCCGTCTGGTAATTTTTCAGCTGATCTTAATATTTTTCTTTGTCTTTTTTCCCACTCCTCTGTATAAAAAGATTTAGTTGCAAAAACATCTCTGGCTTTTCCTAGTTCTGAAACAGTTGGTAGAGTTGGTTTTTCTATTATCTTGTTCTCTTTAATACTAAAAACACCGCCTTCTGGTAAGGCTATTTCTCCAATTTTTTCACCCTTTCTAATAGAGGTTAAAGTGGTTTGTAGTGGTCCTTTTTTAACTATTATATCTTTCTGCATTTTATAGCCCTTTTCGTTGGCTATTCCCTCTCCGAAAACTTTATCCGCTGTCTTTACCTTCGGCTTATCCTCTGGTTTTTGTAGGTTCTCTGTAATTTTAGGAATAGTAGAAGCTGGGGTGGTCTCTGAAGTTCTTTCTTTTCTCGGAGCAATAAAGTTTGTACCTTGATTTATTTCTTCTTTTGAAAAGCCAAGATTGCTTTTATCTGTAAAAACATTCTTCTTTTTCTTTTTGGGCTTTCCGCCAAATGCACTAAAATCTAAAGCCATATTATTCTATTAATTTTTTAATGTAGTTTTTGATGTCAGCACTCCCTGTTTTAAAAGCACTAGAGACGCCAGCTTGATCAGCCATTTCTTTTAATTCTTTTTTTGTATAATCTTTTAGAAGTTCTGTGTAGATTTCATCAACTGTTTTTCCAGCTGTATTAAGGTCTCTGGCTATATCGTCAATGGTTTTAAAGATTCCCATTTCATCTGCTCTTTTAATTAATTGGTCTCTAATAGCTGCTGGGATTTTAGTAATATTAAAGTTGCCCTCATCATCTGTTGCACTAGATATATATAATTGAACCTCGCTATCACTTAGTTCGTCTGGTTTTTGTGAAGCATTAATTATAGTTTCTATCTCTGTTTTACTTAACTTTAGCTCTTTATTATTAACCTTTTTCAATAACTCTGACAAAAGTTCCTCAGGCGTTGCGTTAGGATTATCTGCTACAAACTGTTGAGCTACACCCCAGTCATCACCAGTAAGTCCACCAGCAGGATCATTACTTCCGCTAGTTGGTTTGTACATTGGCACAGTAATTCCCATTTCCATAGCTTCAGCTCTCGTTGTACCGAAAGGCACTCCAAGAGACTTAGACTCTGCTACACTTAAAAAATCTTCCTCTACTGCTTCATTTGGTCTTAGATAAATCTTTCCGTTAGCTGGGTCTTTAAAGAAGAACTGGTTAAATGTTGATGCCACAACACCAAATTCTTTAACTGCATTGTCATAAGCATCTCCGTCTAAATAAGTAAATCCTTCTAGTCTTAGGTTTCTTTCGTAATCAATCTCTTGTTGGTATCTTTCCCTTTCTTCATCTTTCCATCCCTTTTGGACTTGTAAATAATCTAGTTTAAGAGTTTGTGCTTCATACCAGTCGTCTGCTGTTTCCTTTACAATTTCGTTTGCCCTCTTATAATTACCTTGAGCTATTTGAACATCAACTAAGGCGTTATTATAGCTCTGTTGAGTTATCATTAGGTCAAGTTTCTGTTCTCTTGATAATTTGTTTAATTCTCCCTGTCCATGAGATGCCAATAACGGCTTCCCTCTAATAATATCCTCCTCTTTAATATCTTCTATCTGTTGTGTTTGTATTTTAGTTCTAAGGTCGTTAGCAAGTGTTTCAGCTGTTGTTATTGCATCTGATTTTTCGTCTAGTCCTACTTCCTCTGCTGCATCTGACTTTACATCTGCTTTCCCAGTTAATAAACCTTGCATTGTTTCGTCAATCTGATCTATTATACTTTTAGGTTTTTCATCTTCTCCTTCGTCCAGCGTTTCAGTATCTTCCATCGCATAATTTGGAGCTAAATCTCCTAATCCATATTTATCTACAAGACTTCTTACAGTAGATTTATCAGCCATTTCTACTACTTCTTCGGGTGTTGCGTTCCTTCCTTCTGTATATCTAAAAATTCCATCTAGGAAAGCCTTATTAGCCATTTTATCCATTACCCCTTCTTCAGCTAAAGAAGTTTCAATCTTTGTTTTTATTTCTTCTTTTTTATATACTGGTTGCTCTGGTTCTGTCATTTCTGGAGCTGTTACATCAGGGTTAATAACCGCTGGGTCTGTAACGATTGGTGTTGCGTTAGGGTCTGGTGCGGTCGTATCAGGGCTTGTTGTTTCCCAACCTTGATTTGACCAGTAAGTATCATAATCATTTTGTGGAACTAAATTTTTCGTTCCATTTTTCTGTATCTCTACATTTGCCATATTATTTTTAAGTTAAAGCACTATAAGACCAAGTTCCGTCAAGATAGACGTAGAGCCTGATAGTAGCACCGTTTTTATATAAAACTATTTGTTCGTTAAATGTTTTTGGAGTGTATGTAGGGGCGGTATCAACTGCTTGTTTAATCTTAGACTCAATTATATTTTGAGTATTAAGATGTGCTAACTGTTGCTTATCGCTTATTCCTATTGGATTTTCTCCTTTTAATTTTGGTATTTTAATAGACATTTATACTATTTACATCCAAGGGGTAATTTCCTTCCATTACTACCTCGATGAATAATTTATCTGAATAAAAGTTGTCGATTTCAAAGTTAAGCTCGTTTGGTATTTTATTATTAGTTACTGTTTCTTTTTTTGATAATTTTAAGTTTTGTAATATTATATTTTGAGTGTCCGTTATAGCCGTTGACAAAGCTGGGCTTACTGTAAGTTCTTCTGTAGACTCACCAGCATTAGCCATTGCTGTTATATATGTCATTTCGCCAGATGAATCTTCATCAAGAATTAGCACTTTGCCACCTAGAGTGCCAGAAGTTGAAGCTCCCTGTGTATTATATAATTTAGTAGTTGTACTAGCTGAACTTATTTGAGCGTATTTATGTAAAGCATCTTTACCGTCTCCATAATTAACAGTTACATCTACGGTAGCATCTTGATTGAAATTGGCATCAACTTGTGGAGAAAGGTTTAATCCTATCATACTAATTTTCATTGGTTCGGGAAGTTTAACGTAATAAATAAAACTTGTTCTTTCAGCACCTTGGTCTAAATCTATTGCATTTATTGAATATTTACCATCAGTTATTTGCTGTGAAACATAAACTCTATTTTCATTAGTCATTGGATATATAGCAAGACTTTTCCCCCTATATCCATAATAATTTCCGCTCCCTATCATTGGTATATAGTTCCATCCACTTTCAGGATAATAAACTAAAGTACCAACTCTTAATCTTTGATAATTTATACTATTACAACTTATTAATATTTTATCATCTAAAACACACATTGAATTTGGGTTTGTTGCTATGGTATAATCATATCCTCTCCCGATTGGATAAGACGATATTTTTTGGAGTTGATAACCGTCTGTAAAGTAAATAGTATTTCTAACTAAAACTACCCACCCAGTTTTGTATGCCTTAATAGAACTAGGAAGCTCGTCTAATACTATTTCGTTTAACCAAAAATCACTATACCCATCCCATAGCATAAGTTTACCCCTATTTTTATATTCCCCTCCTAATAATAATTTATCAGCATTAATATCCATACACATTCCTTGTGTATTATATGGAAGTTGTTTAAAATCCTCTATTAAAACATCGGTCTTGGTACTTTCCCAAGTTGTTTGGTCTACTGGCATTTGTCCTAGATAATTACCGTTTAATAAATAGTAGTAGTCTCCAAATAATACCATTGTTCTATGCCAAGAAATGGTAGATGCTTCTTGACCATAAAATTGATCAGAAGTTATGCTACCGAAATAATCAAAAGCATCGTCTACAAAAGCGTGAAATTCATCACCAATAGAGTTTTCAGTTCCAGCGGTGAAAACCATTGTATCGTTTGCTGATGTAGTAGTATCGAAACTAGCTATTTCGTATTCTTCTTTATTTTCAATATTATATATCTTGTCTCCCACAGCCAATCCTAAATCATCTTTCATATCTCTATTTTCATTATCCACTATCTGAGTTGTACTACTACCAGTTTTACAAGTTCCATACCAACCTATGCCTAGCGTATCAGCGTTTGTATAAAGTATATCTCCTTGAGTAGTTACTAGAATATCAGGATATGATGTTGCCGTTTGACCTGAGTCGTGTATTTCTCCCTGAGAAGTGCTTGGTGTAGATAAAGTATTCCACATAAATATTCTGCTAGAACCAAGCCCAACCATATATTTATTATCATCTCCTACTGCTATACCGTGGATTGCATTAATATCTGCCAAATTAGTAAATCTTGTATCGTCAGAGTCAATTCGTGTATATGAATCGCCACTTCCGTTCATAACGCTTTGTCCGCCTATCTTTTTAGGAGCGCAACTCTCAGCCCAAACAATACCGTTATCTCCCATTCCTGCAAAATTGTCTATTGTTAATTTTGGTTTCATATTTTAACTTTTAAATGGAATATAACCTTTTAAATAATCATCTTTCTTGCAAAATCCCCATATAAGAAAGAATGCAGGATTAGTAACATCTTCAAAAGACCAGCCCCCATAAACTAGAGCATTAATAAATTCTGTATTATATACCTTTCTTATTAACCCTCTTTTATTTAATTGTCTGTGTAGCCAAGGGTTTTTAAACCTCATCTTAAATTCTGCAAACCAGTTCTGTTTTCTTCCGTATCTATGATAGGCACTAGACTTATCCCAATTCTTTTCAAAGAATGGAGCTGGGTCTATTGCTCCTTTAAATCCGTTATCTTTATTAATAGTAGCACCGTTATAAATCTCCTTGAGTCCAAAATGTAAATGGCTTCCAGTTGTGTATTTACCAGTATTATCTCCTGTGGCTATTCTTTGTCCGCACTTTACTTTATCTCCTCTTTTAACTTCACATTTTTGAAGATGATAATAAATAGTTTTAATGCCCTCTCCTCTAAGAGTGGAGCATATATAAATACCAACACCACCTCCGCTATCCTTTCTGGCTCTAGTTACAACGCCATCGTGAGCAGCATAAACAGGGCAACCAGTATGAAGTTGAAAATCAATACCGTTATGTCCTTCTAAGCCAAGGGCTGTGTAAAAATCTACATAACTAACTCCAAAAGGTTGAGTTACTATAATGTCTTTTAAAGGTAATTCCATATTTATTTGTTATTTTTAAATGTTTTTCTATCTCCCCACTCACTTTTTTTCCCTTTATTCCAGCTAGAAGTAGGTGTTAACCAACCCACGACTCTGGAATATACAGAACACTCTTGTCTATTTTTGTCTTTTGACATATCTATTTAAATAATAATTAGCTTTTTCTAAATCTTCCAAACCGTTCTTAAATTTATATCTAGCTATATATTTTACTACATTAGCCAAGTGATAAGGTAAATCCCAGTCCTCTATAACATCTAATGGCTCGTATTTATATTGGTTATAGTGTTTTGGTTTTGTTATAATATTATATTTCATCCTTTATAAAGTTTACCATTCCAAATACACACTCCGTCTATTATCGATGTTATATATAAATTAAAGTTTCCATTGTCTTGAAAATATCCGACTGAAAATCCTTGTACCCAGCTACTACTTTTGTTTTCAATGTAGGGCTGGTCTAATTGACAAGCACAAGGCATAGAATAGCCTGAATGAACTTTATTATTAGCCTTGGTATTGACTGTTTTGACATCATAAGTGTGAAGATGTCCGTATAAAATTGATTTACCATATTCTCTGACGTGTCTTTCGGCGTGATTTTTACCATGAAATTCTCCGTGTGTTAAATAAAGTTTTCCTATCTTGTGGCACTCGTTATATCTTTTAAAACTTGCCTCTGGGAATAGGCGTTTAAGATTTATCTTCTCGACATAATCTTTGTGTTTATCTGGGTGGCATTTTTTTTCTATCCTGTATAAAAAATCTTCTACTCTCCTGCCATCGTGGTTTCCTAGTGTCCACAAGATGTTCCCTTTTGGAACAAGTTTAATTAGTGGAAGGAAATAATCTTGTCTAAACCCCTCTATCTCTCTTAATGTTTCAAAGAACCCATCCTCGTGATCCGTTATTGAAAACTTTGAAATTCCGTCAGCATTGAAACAATCTCCTAAGAATACTAGATAATCAGGCTTTTCGTCTTTGAGTATTCTCTTAATGATCTCAAATACTTTTTTATCATAGAGTGGGTAATGCACGTCTGCGATAAATAATGCTTTTTTCATAGTTTATTTTGTTAGTATAAAAACTATCAAACTCCCACATATAGTCATTAAACTTGATATTAGAACCATTAAAAACCAACTTGGTCTTGCTAAAAGTTTTTCTTTTATTTCTTTTACTTCCAAGCAAGTATCTTGTGCTAAATGATGCAATGTTTCATACCCTTGTTCTAGCAACGACACTCTTTCTTTTATGTCCTTTTCCATAGTTATTTAGTTATAGTTTTCTATTAATCTTTGCTGATAATGTTATTCCAAGAATAGCACCGAATAGAACTACGACCGCTTGGTCTTGTTCTGGACTTGTATTTATAATATTGAAAACCTTTAGCACAGCATATCCAGCTAAGAATACACTAACAATATAAGTTTTCCTCCCCATTAATAGGTCTCTTAATTTTTCCATTATTTTTTATCTAAGTTAGTAAATGTTGTTGAGTTAACAGGCTCGTTAGTAAAGGCTGTTGAGTTAACTGCATCGTTAGTCCAGGGGCTTCCGTCATAATAAAAGGATATATCTTGCCCTGTTAGGGTGAACGCTCCGTAACCAGCTATCATTGAATAAGACTTACCGAAGTTAACGTCTTGACCAGTAAGAACAAAACTTCCATAATCAGCCACTAATTTTCTAGTTGCTCTAAAGTTCACATCCTGACCTGTAAGAGCAAAGCTTCCATATTCGGCTATCATCCCATAGCCCATTTTAAAGTCTACGTCTTGACCTGTAAGAGTGAAACTTCCTTGTTCTGCTTCTATATATAATCCTCTAAGTAGGTTTATATCCTGCCCTGTTAGTGTGAAAGAGCCTTGTTCGGCTATCATTGTGTATCCTACTGCACTCGCTGTATAAAAAGTGCTGACATCGCTTTGGTTATTGTATTCTGTGGCTATCCAATCTGATGATAATACTTCTTTTATTATACGAAACTCATCAATAATACCATCAAAGAACCTTTGTATAGGAGTTAAATCTCCTGCTCCTACAAGAAGGGCAGTAGCACTTGCTAAGCTTGCTGTTGTTGTATCTGTTACAGGAGTTGCATCACTTGAACTATCTAAATATACATAAAGTTTATCTTCACTAACATCTCTAACAAATGTGAATTTGTGCCACTCGCCATCATTTACGGCTGTTCCACCTGTAATTTCAGTATTAGTATTGTCTGCTTGTTCTATAGAGGATTCAATGTAATGATTATCACTTCTTACAGAAGACCTGTAGCCCTCTTGATTATCTCCAAGTGTTTTATCAAATAATGATATATCTCCTGCATCGCTAGTCTTAAACCAGATATCTATAGAAAAGCTATCTGTTGAATCAAAATTTATAGTATCATCTGTGGAAATACTTATATAGTCATCAGTTCCATCAAAGTCAGTTGCACTTCCAATTTGTCCAACTGCTCCGCCTATTGATATACCACCTTGTCCACTTCCATCATTTCCATTAGAAGTTGAATCATTTCCTCCACCATCGTGACTTGCAAGTTCATAATCACTCCAAACAGCCTCACTCCCATAAGTAGCGTCAGAAGCTGGTTCTGTTGAGCTTCCGTCTGCGTGTATCTGAACTACAGTATCACTTGAACTAGAAAGAGTGCCTGAGTATTTAACGTGTATCTCTCCTGTATCATCTGAGGTATCACAAGACACTACCTCTCTTGCGAGTTCGGTTGTGCCATCGCTTTTATATACTCTAATATCGCCACCACCATTAGTTACTGTATCCCAAAAACCAGCTGGTAAATCTGAAAGGTCTATGTAAACAGGATAATCGGTTAAGTCTGCTGCGACTTTACCATTTTGAATTGTTATATTTGCTACGTGTGCCATTATTCTATGCTAATTGTAATACCCCATTTGCTGCACTAAAGTCTATTGTAAATGTTTCTCCACTTGCTAGTGTTATTTCACTACCGTAATCGTAAAAACCTATAAGCTCATCATTGGTAGCTGTGGCATTATAGATAGCTATGTATCTGAAAGGTCCTACTGTTCCTGATGCTGTTAATACTAAATCTGTTAAAATTAATTTATAAGTTCCAGTTGTTTCAGTGGATGATGTTGTTGTAATTGCTCTAGCTGAACAATTTGTATAAGCTATCTCTGTTAAATCAGCCAATACATCGTTTGTTGCTGCTGGAGCGTTTGCTGCTGCTGTTAGGGCTACGGTTAGAGTATCAGAACTCAAGTCGTGTTTCTTTTCAGCGACTGCCTCAACGAATGATTGAATTTTTGTGAATGTTGCCATTTTATTTATTGTTATTTATAATCTCCGAACCAGTTTGAGTTAGGCGGTTCGGACTACCCACTCAAACAGGACTATGTTAATTACTTATAGCTAATATAATTCCTCGTTAGCCTTTTAGCTTCCGTCTGATCCCTTCTTCCGTAAAACTTTGCCATTTCA
>Ga0307928_10004414_pt1 | contig 10667 bp, 8 predicted proteins | sample AceLakmetagen232_FD_201815 | JGI IMG/M metagenome (GOLD analysis project Ga0307928, IMG submission 201815) | Saline water microbial communities from Ace Lake, Antarctica - #232 | ecosystem: Environmental > Aquatic > Non-marine Saline and Alkaline > Saline | place: Antarctica: Ace Lake...
ACATTACATTCTGGTGAACCATAATGAGTATCACCTATAAAGATTACTTCAGCATATTTCTTTCCAGTAGGTTGCAAGGTTCTTTTGTTACATTCAATTTCCTTGCCAATTATTTTATCTTTTCCAATGTTCTCTTCTATAAAGGTTTCACTATTTTGTCTGTTCATATTAAATCTCCCATTGATTAATTATACTTCGACCATTTCATTTAATATAAATAATTTAATATAAACTAAGAAACGTTATTTAAATGGAAATATATCTGGGGTTGAATATTTCATATCTCTTCTATTTTGATGTTTCCTTTTATCTATAATTTTAGAACTTCTGTCTATTATCCATTGATCGAAAGCTCCTTTATCATATGCAAGCCAAGTTCCAATTACACAACAGACTAGGCCAATAAAAAATCCACCTAAAAGATGGAGGATATTTTGAATTATTTCTCGGCCAAAGATTCCGTCAATTAAAATAATGATTCCAAGAGAAATCATAACACAAGATAGATCGAGTACAAATGTTTTGATAGTCATATTTTTAATTCCTCGTTTATTTATTTTGACGACCTTTATATTCATATGATTAAAGTTTATCAAATTAAGGAAAGCTTGTCAAGTCTTTTTGCAAGAGCTCTTAACCCGCATCAACAAAGGGCTTACAGCTATGTAATTTTTTGTTCATAAAAAAACATTAAAAAACACAACTAACAAATGAGTTCTTTAGCTTTTAATATAAACAAAAAGTTCGCCTATTTCTAGGAGAACTTTCTGCCAATGTCAATTGTGAAACGATACTAAACAATAGAGGTCTTTGTTCAGTATATGACTTTAACACCTAGGGTGTTCCATCCTCCATCAAAGACGGAGAATCCGTGATGGAACACTTTAGGTATTAACGTCAGTTAAGCTTTCTTATTGACTATTCTTTTAAGGAGTGCAAATAACCATTCCATTCCTTCTCTTCCAAACCAACCACCAATACCTGCTACTGCTGTCATTATGTATTGTGATTCTGTACAAGTTGAGGCGAGCAATCCAAATACAACTCCAGTGAACGAACCTATAATTCCAGCTGTAATTACTCTAATGAATTTAGGATGTTCAACAGTACTTAAGTAAGCAGCGGCTCCACCAAAGAATGCTATGGCTCCGTGTAAGCTTATCATCTCAAATATGTTTTTCGTTGAATTTTCCATCTTGTTCTTTTTCATTTTATTATTATTATTAGAAGATCTTTATATATATACTTACACTTTAATTTTATATGATAATAGAAATACTGTCAAGCTTTTTTTTCTACCTTTTTATATTGTCTAATTCCAAACATTATTTTCTGTTCTAATTGGTCATCTGTTAATTCTCTAGGAGACCTACATGTGTCTGTGTCAACCATCTCTAAACACCCTATGTTTATTAATAGTTCTCCAAATGTCCACTCTGGATTATCTGCCCATAATAAAGTTATCTTATCTAGGCATCTATCTTGTTGTCTTTTACGTTCTTTATTAGCCATGTTTTTTATTCCTCTTTATTTTCTTTTGTTTCTTCTTCATTAAATATCTCTTCTAACATTCCAACAATAACAATTCTTTGAAATGCAGGAGTAATATTTGATTCACTTAAAACTTTTGATACGTTATTTATTGTAGCTTTTGAACTTAATATTTTATGGAACATATATGCAGTAAGAGGTTTGTTTCTTAATGTGCCCATTAAAATCTTAATAGGAATAAGAGGTGTAGCTGGAGCAATAAAGTTTACAATATATGGAAGCATTCTTTGAGTAGCATTTAACATGCCTCCTTTTGTTGCTCCTTTTCCTAGTCCCAACAAAGCTGTAACATCTCCGCTAAACTCTTTGGCACCTGCACTGAAAGCACCTTTTGTAGCTGTCCAGAGCTTAAGTTTTTTAGCCAACGCTGACGTTTCAGCAAACTCTGATCCCTTACCTAGGTTTGCAGACCATTTTTTAAATCCTTTATCTCTTGAGAATTGACTTATTAAACTTATTTCTCTAGTTGATAATTGAGAAAACTTTTGAAATAAAGGAGTTGCTATTTGTGAATGAATTACTTTTTGCGCAACATTAGTTTTTAAGGCACCACCTATTAATTTACCACCAACTTCTGCAGTTAAACCATAAGCTGCTTCTTTAGCTATTTCTTTTGGTTCATATTTTTCTTGGACTCCTAATTGTTTGCCTATATATTGTTTCATTAATTCTCCAAGTCCACTTCCAGCACCAGCACCAGCTATACTTCCAGCACCAGGTGATGCTACTGTCCCTGCTATTCCACCAGCTAGCATACCACCAAGAGGAAGAGATGGTCCCATTACGTCTGCAATATCTCCTAATGATGCACCAGATTCAATAGAATCTATTAATATTCTTTTCTTCTGTGCATCTGCATCTCCAAATGAAAGCTTTGCTCTCTCTGCAAAATTTGGTATTTCAATTCTCTTTTTATATGTAGGATATTTAGCAATTATTCTTGAGACAAGTTCATAGTTATCTTTATCTTGATATGTTGGATATTTTTCTTTAATTGATTTAGCAAATTCTTCTATGGTTCTTTCACCACTAGCTATTCTGTCAGCGTCTTTTTGAATTTGTTTTTGCTCAAAACCAGGCGTAGTACTTGGAGTAGTAGTATGCGTAGAAGTTGCAATGTCATTAGACAACGAATCTTGCGGTGTATTAAATCTAAAATTTGATAGTTGATTCTCCATGTTAGAATATGCTTAATGGATCCTCTGGATTTGTTTCAGATTCTTCTTCTTCTCCTGGAGGAGATACATAAGCAGTACCAGCTTCGTTAATAAAGTTTCTTTGAACCAATTTTCTATTAATCTCCTTTTGTGCTAAGACGTCTTCTCTATCTCCAGGTTGTGGAATATATTGTTCTCCAGCATTCTTAAATTCGCTTGCAGCAATATTTGCTCCAGATTCTCTTCTTAACACAGCATTAATATAGTTTTTTGTAGCTTGCTCAAATCTTTGTCTGTCTGATGACTTAGCAATATTTGGCCAAAACTTAGAACCAGAGGCATAATCTAATACTCCAATGTTTAAAGCTTCTAATTCTTTAAGAGTTTTATTTGCATCTACTATTCTTGAAGCATAGTTCGCTGTTACAAATTGAGATGCAGAACCATAAGGATCACCATCTTTTGTTCCAACTAAATCTGCAGCCTTCTTAGTTAAATCTGCTACTAAATTTTGAATAGCTAGTTGTTCTTTTTGAACCTTTAAAATATCAATTTTCTCGCCTCTCTCTGCTTCTCTATATAATTTATCATAAAAAGCTTCAAAACTTCCTTCTGGAAGACCAGCTAATATTTCATACTCAGTTATTAATTCACCAGATAAATTAGACAGTGGGGTAAGTGAAGATGCTAGTCTCTCAATGTCTCCTAGTGTTTTATCTATTTGAGCGTCAGTAAAGTCTGTCATCTCTGCTCTTAGTTTTAATGCAAGTTCAGTTTGAGATCTTTCTTCTCCAAGAATAGCTAGATTCATGTCAAAATCTAGTTTATCCCATTCTCTTTTTTCTTTATCTAGTTTTAAAATGTTATCAAATATTTCTTGCTGACGATCTCTAATATCTGATTCAAGATCAGTTATTCTTTCATAATAAAGTTCAGCTTGTTTTGATTCTCCTGCTTTTTGAGCAACTCTTGCTTTGCTTATTAGCATTGCTTCTGCTCTCTTTATCTCATTAATCTCTGATTGCAATGTATTGGCTTGAGTAACCATGGCCATACCTCCAGCTGTAGTAGTAAAACCACCAGCTTTACCAAGAACTCTTCTTAAACTCCCTTCTATTCTACCTCCAAAATCTTTAGTTTCTTGAATACTTTGCTTAGCCTTTGATTCTATCTCTGATTTTTGATATTGAAATTCTGCTTCAAGAGCTTCTGTTTGAGTATCTAATAAATCTTGAGCAGATTCTTTTTGACTCTTGGCCCATAGATCCAATTCAGATTCTTCTTTGTCTCGATAGGTTTCATCTAATTCAACAGATGGATCTTTAACAGAAACAGGAGTACTTAATGTTTGAAATTCTTGAGGAGTAACCATCTTGACATTAGACCAGTATTGTTGATCTGGTTGTCTGTCAATTGTTTTTTGAAGTCCAGCACTAATGCCAGCTGATGCATTTGTAATAGAAGTCATTTGTCCATCCTTCATTTGATATACAGTAGGTTGTTCAGCCATTCCCTCTTCTCTTATTTGATAAAATTGAGGAGAAATATTTCCTGAATAAACTTGAGAACTAGAGATATTCCCTGGCTTAGTATAAGATTTTGTAACTCTCATGCCCGAATGTGCTCCAGTACTTGGATCAGCATATGTTTCTATAGCTCCTTGTTTTAATAGTTCTTGTATCTCAGAAGATTGTAAAGATAAATTATCTCCAAATAATAGAGTATCTCCAATTTTTAAATTTTCTAGTGGTGGCGTATATCCACCGTAAGTTGTTGCCATAATAGTAATTTTAATTAATTAACTTGATAGGTTATAAACCGTTACTCCATCTGGGGATACGACCATATTCCCATCTGCTGATAGTCCAAAGAACGCTGATACTGACGAAGTCTTTATTTGAAAGAATGTATTTCCGTCAGAACTTACTGCTCCACCTTTTCCTATATTAAATGTATTAAACCCAGTAGCTGATGTACCCTTTATTCTATCATAGTATTGCGAATAATAGAAGTGTGTGTCTTTATTTGCTATATCTACTCCAGCGGCATGTTCTAATCCTGCTCCACTTGAAGAGTCACTTCCAAATGTTGCTAGCCCTCTAATACAACCAGTTAATGTTGTGCCGCTTACTCCAGTGTATTTAATAATTTCTTTATTTGAGGTTGTACTTTCTATTACCATATATCCTTCGGTAATATCTGGAGCCTTATTTAGTTTAATAGAAATAGCTGTTGTTGTCAATCCAGAAGATAATACAGTTTCAAAGAATGATTCTGGTTGATAGAATCCTGGAAGATCAAATGGGTCTATACTGCTCGTAGAACTAGACGTTGAAGAACTAGTACTTGATGAAGTAGAAGTTGAAGTTGAAGAGCTAGTACTAGATGTAGAGCTAGAAGTAGAAGAAGAAGTTGAACTCGTAGAACTAGAAGTTGAACTTGAAGTAGAACTTGTAGAACTAGATGTAGAACTAGAGGTTGAACTCGTAGAACTTGATGTTGAACTTGAGGTTGAAGACGTTGAACTTGACGTTGAAGAACTAGTACTTGACGTTGAACTTGACGTTGAAGAACTAGTACTTGACGTTGAACTTGACGTTGAACTTGACGTTGAAGAAGTAGAGCTTGATGTAGAACTTGAGGTACTAGACGTAGAACTTGATGTTGAACTTGAGGTTGAGGAAGTAGAACTAGAGGTAGAACTTGAAGTACTAGAAGTTGAACTTGAAGTAGAACTTGAAGTTGAGGATGTTGAGCTAGAGGTCGAGCTTGATGTAGAACTAGTAGAACTAGATGTTGAACTTGATGTTGAAGAAGTAGAACTAGAAGTTGAGCTTGAAGTTGAGGAAGTAGAACTAGAGGTTGAACTTGAGGTTGAAGAAGTAGAACTTGAAGTAGAACTTGAAGTTGAACTTGTAGAGCTAGATGTTGATGAAGTAGAACTAGAAGTAGAACTTGATGTACTAGATGTAGAACTAGAGGTTGAGCTAGAAGTACTGGATGTAGAACTTGAGGTTGAACTTGAAGTTGAAGAAGTTGAGCTTGAGGTTGAACTTGAAGTACTAGATGTTGAACTTGATGTTGATGAAGTAGAACTTGATGTTGAACTTGAAGTTGAAGATGTTGAACTAGAGGTTGAACTTGAAGTACTAGATGTAGATGAGCTACTAAAAGCAATTAACCATTGATCTGTTTCTCCTTCAAATTCAGGTGGTAAACTTGATGTACTTGAAGAAGTTGAAGAGCTAGTACTTGATGTTGAACTAGAAGTGCTAGAACTAGTACTTGATGTTGAGCTTGACGTAGAAGAGCTTGTGCTGGACGTAGAAGAGCTTGTACTAGAACTTGTGCTTGATGTACTAGAACTAGTGCTTGAGCTTGTACTAGAAGTAGAACTAGAGGTTGAACTTGTAGAACTAGAAGTTGAGCTTGAAGTAGAACTTGTAGAACTAGAAGTTGAGCTTGAAGTAGAAGAAGTAGAACTTGAGGTTGAACTTGAGGTACTAGAAGTTGAACTAGAAGTTGAACTAGAAGTACTAGATGTAGAACTAGACGTTGAAGAAGTTGAACTAGAAGTTGAAGAAGTTGAACTAGAAGTTGAACTTGAGGTTGAAGAAGTCGAACTTGAAGTTGAAGAAGTTGAACTTGAAGTAGAAGACGAACTTGAAGTAGTAGTAGTAATCCCTTCTAATTCATCAAAATATACTGCCCCTCCTGCTTCTGGTCCATTATCCTCTGTAATAAATATTCTATCTACAGTTGTCCATTCTCTCTCATCCATTGAAGTTACCCAATCAGTCCATGTCCCTTCATTGAATCTATATCTAAGTTTGTAATCTGAACTTCTCCATTGAAAATCACAAGCATACCAAGTCTCAATTGCGAATGCTGGATTTCCAGGCAAATTATAAGTCATAGAAGCAGACTGATAAATAACTTTATTATCATTATCCACATTCATAGACATCTTTCCAACGTTTTGTCCACTGTCATTCCTAATATAAATACCAATTCCACTTGAATCTAAAGTTGTTAAATAAACCCAAATCCTTTGATATCCGTCAGTACAAGCAGTCCCATAATTAGTAGCTCCACCATTTTGCACTGTATCTTCAGCTGCTTTTCCAGAACCAGTTTTAGTAATAACTCCTTGAATATCCCAGTCTGATCCAGCTGCCCAATCTCCTTGATTATTAAGATCCCCATCGTTATATGAGTCAAGGTTGTCTGCTACCATTGGATTTACTATAGATATAGTTGTACTTGATGTTGAGCTTGAGGTACTTGAAGAAGTTGAAGAAGTAGAACTAGAAGTTGAACTTGACGTCGAGGAAGTAGAACTAGAGGTTGAGCTTGAAGTACTAGAAGTAGAACTTGAGGTTGAACTTGAGGTACTAGAAGTTGAACTAGAAGTACTAGATGTAGAACTAGACGTTGAAGAAGTAGAACTAGACGTTGAAGAAGTTGAACTAGAAGTTGAAGAAGTTGAACTAGAAGTTGAAGAAGTTGAACTAGAAGTTGAACTTGAGGTTGAAGAAGTCGAACTTGAAGTTGAAGAAGTTGAACTTGAAGTAGAAGAAGTAGAACTTGAGGTTGAAGAACTAGTACTAGATGTAGAACTTGATGTTGAAGAAGACGTAGTAGTTGCATCTCCTGTATAGGTAACATAAATAGAAGCTACATAATCATCGGAGAAACCATCAGTTGGATTAGTTGGAGTAGTAAAACTATTACTTTCATCATCCCAACTTTGATCCGTTGTACCATCGTCAACTCGTAGCTTAAGCCCTTCTTCTTGATTACCTTTATTAGTCATAACCATTAATACATATTTTGTACTATTAGCTAAAGAAGGTGAAGTAGTAAAGGTATTTGTTTTCCAAAGAAAAGTAGGTGTAGAATTTGTAACACCTGCAAATCCCGATGCTATTCCATTTGATATTATATTCTTATTACTATTTAAAACAATTGTTCCCTTGAAAGGAAAAGTATCATCACCACTCTTTGCTAAATAAGCATACATAGCATCAATAGAGTCAGCACTAGCAATATTTGAAGGTGAAGTAAAAATTGAACCATATAGCTCATTAGCAAGAAAGTTAAAATTATAAGTTGTGGCTGCTGTATCATATCCAAATGTTAATCCAGCAGCATGCCTTATAGGATAGACTGCGTTGTCTAAAAATTCTTGTGGAATTTCAACAGATAAAATATCACCTGTAATATTTAGCTTACCCCAAACCTCTGTACCAGCACTGTCAATTATCTTTGGTCTATAAATATGTGCTATCTTTCCAGTTTTATAAAGCTTTCCTCCTTTCCAGTTTATTTTATTCTCTAAAGCGTATACCGCATAAGAACCTATTGTATTTTCATATGCACGAATTTTAACTTTTCCATCCTTATCCTTACATTCAAGTTCTGAACAAACTAATCCTTCTGCTTGTTTCTTTTCATTTAATGGACGCTGATAAATAAACTTTACTCCTTTAGTGTTAAGAGTAAATTCTAATTTATTAGTCGCAGGTTTTTCTTTTAAAATTATTTCAAATTCAAATCCTTCTTCTATATCATAAAAATTATATTCTATTTTATCCTTAATAAGCTTTATCTTTTTATCATCTTTAATATGTTTAAAATTACCAACTTCATTATCTATTGCTCTAACACTAAAATTACATTCGTTGTCCCAACGTTTAATCTTTACTTGAGGAATAAATTCATTTTGTTTTAGATCACCAACTTCTGTTTCAAGGCGACTAAAAACATCTTCATTATCTTGGATATATGTATTATTTTGTAGAGTATATTTGTTTGCCATGTTAGTAAATTGCCTCCTGATAAACTCTACAGCTTACCCAGTAGTCTCCATTATCTTCTTTATAAAAATTATCGACCTCTGCGAATTGTGAACCGTTTATAGTAAATTCTACATTAGCATCTGCTATGTTATTAGTTGCAATTGTTACCCATGTTGAAGTAGTTTGATTATATACTTGCAAATACATTGCAGAAATAGAAGGAGCTAGGCTTGACTTTATCTTACATGATGGCTTAATTTTGTCTGTATTATTACTATTTGGGTTCATGTCTTTCCATTCAAATAGCATATGAAAATTAAATTTTTGTCCTACATAAGTTCCGTCATCTAATTTAACAGCATCATATTCGTGCCCAGTAAAGGCAGTACTTAAATTATCATCATTAGCTGGTAATAGTTTATTGTCTTCTCTAGTATAATCTGCATCTATTGGCAAGGTGGTTGTTGAAGTTGAACTAGATGTTGAACTTGATGTTGAAGAAGTTGAACTTGATGTAGAACTAGAGGTTGAAGAAGTTGAGCTAGAAGTCGAGCTTGAAGTACTCGAAGTTGAGCTTGAGGTCGAACTTGAAGTACTAGAAGTAGAGCTAGATGTTGAACTAGTAGAGCTAGAAGTAGAGGAAGATGTGCTAGACGTAGAACTAGAGGTCGAACTAGACGTAGAGCTTGTAGAACTAGACGTTGAAGAACTAGTACTAGATGTAGAACTCGATGTTGAACTTGAAGTTGAAGAAGTTGAACTTGAAGTTGAGCTTGACGTTGAAGAAGTAGAGCTTGAGGTTGAACTTGAAGTACTAGAAGTAGAGCTTGAAGTAGAACTTGTAGAACTAGATGTTGAACTTGAGGTAGAAGAAGTAGAGCTTGAAGTAGAGCTAGATGTTGAAGATGTAGAGCTAGATGTTGAACTCGAAGTACTAGACGTAGAACTAGATGTTGAACTTGAAGTTGAACTTGTAGAACTAGATGTCGAACTTGAAGTTGAGCTTGTAGAACTAGATGTTGAAGATGTAGAGCTAGATGTTGAAGATGTAGAGCTAGAGGTACTAGACGTAGATGAAGACGTTGAAGAAGACGTAGTAGTTGCAGCTGCGCCTTCGCTTATAAAATATGGCTCACCTTTGAGCCAGTATTTTAATTCTTCTTCACCTGTGTCTGGTAGTACTGGCTGACCCTTGAGCCAGTACTGTAAATCTCCAGTCATATAATTATGCAGTTGCTAGATCATCAACAAAGACATTTCCAGCAGTGCCTCTTACTTTAATTCTTAATTCTAAAACTCCATCCTCAGTAATATCTCCTAAAGCAGCTATTATTGTTTTCTGTACATAAGAAGTTGTAGTTGTCCATGTTGTCCATCCTGTAATTTTTGATCCTAAGAAATATATTGCAGCTACAGCATCACCATTAAAAGCAGCATCATCTTTAATATAAGCTGATAAGGTTTGTGCTACTCCACTTGCAGCTTTGAAATAGAATGATTGGCTGATATATCGAGAGACATGATCAGGATCATATTTCAAACATTGAGTACTGCGTGCATCAGCTGTATCTCTAGAAGTTATACCTTTTTGATAATAACATCTATTATCACCTGCAGTATTAAAATGCTGTATTTGAAATCTTGGATCTTCATTCTCTTGTCCAAGTGTAGTTCCCATCTTTATATCTGTAGTATTATCAGCGAATGCAACATTGTTTATTATTATTTTAGAATGATAACCATTATCATAAAGACCCTGTGTATTGTCATTACAAGTCCAATCACTAATTATAGTATTTGAAGCTTTTGATAAATTTATTCCACGTGAATTATGTTTAGTTTCTAATGTTATTAATCTATTATCAGGACTAGTATTAAGGTAAACTCCAAAACTATTACTATTAGCAATAAAATTAGTAAATACAGAATTAACCATAGTGGCAGTACTTAATCCATAACGGTTATTACAACTAGAAGCACAATTCGTCATATTAAATCCATATACAGATGAGAAATACATTCCTTCATATTGTGAACTAAGAGTAGAAAGTGTATCTATATTGAAACTATGACAATTACCTAACATATAAGTTCCAAAATAATATCTTAAGAAATGTATTTTTTCTATGTCAAGAAAACTCTTTCCTGTTATATAAAA
>Ga0307928_10004415_pt1 | contig 10665 bp, 19 predicted proteins | sample AceLakmetagen232_FD_201815 | JGI IMG/M metagenome (GOLD analysis project Ga0307928, IMG submission 201815) | Saline water microbial communities from Ace Lake, Antarctica - #232 | ecosystem: Environmental > Aquatic > Non-marine Saline and Alkaline > Saline | place: Antarctica: Ace Lake...
CGTCAAGTACGAGACTGTACCAATTATGGTTCCTTCAAACCCTGTGATTATATCTTTGCATTTTCTTCCATTAGCATCTTTGCTGTGTTTTGTTTTCATTATTTTTCCTTTTGTTGTTATTCAAAGCTGAATTGTTGTTGAAGTTGATGATGTTCAAGACGTTTCTTTCCTGCATCAAAATAATCTTTGTCAAGCTCGTAAAGGTCTAAGTCAAAGCCCATGTCGTGACAAGCTATTGCTATTGACATTGAACCTCCGTGCGTGTCGAGGATAGTGTCACCTTGCTTTGCGTAGTTGTCTAAGAGCCATTTGTATAGTGCGACTGGTTTTTGGGTCGGGTGAAACCTATTTCTATCTGTATTGTTTATTTTTATAATTCTAGCAGGAGAATCAAAAGAAGTCCAAGCCATTTCTATTTGAGACATAGTTTGAATTGCAACCATTTTCTCCCAGCAGATAACCGTTCTTGTGGGTGGTAAGTCAAAATAATTACCACCCCAGATGATTTGGTTTTTTGATACTCTTTTAAGTTCTGTAAAATATATATTTTTTGGCTTTGAATCATCCCAGTTACTACGTCTTATATCATCCATAAATTTAATTTGTGAATTTGTACCTCCTCCATCAGTGGTCCTTTTACCCAAACCATAAGGAGGGTCAACAATCGCCAAATCATATTGATTATCTTCCATTTTTCTCATTGCTTCAAGGCAGTCTGCGTTGTAGAGGTTTATCATATCAGCTCCCCTCCTCGTAACTAATTTGCCTATCGCTAAACTTAGTAAAGCTATCCTCGAAGTTCAAGAATACCTCTCCGCAAGAACCATTTCTGTTCTTTAAGACATCTACTATTGAGAGACTTGGAAATTCTTCATATCGTCTTTCTCCGTTCTTGTGTGGTCTTCGTAGCATACAAATAATATCTGCATCTTGCTCTATCGCCCCGCTGTCTCTAAGGTCGGACATTATCGGTATCTTATCGGCTCTATCATTAACCTTTCGACTTAACTGACTCAAAACAACCACGGGAATATCAAGTTCTTTTGCCATAGCTTTTATATGCCCCGAAATAGCAACGGTTTCCAACTGTCTTCCAAATCTGCCATGTGTCTTACAGTTCAACAGTTGAAGATAATCAATAATTATTAATTGAATATCATGCTTCTTTTTCATTCTTCTCGCTCTTGAACGCATATCCATTACATCTAAACCACCGCTATCGTCAATATGAATATCGGCATTTGATAATATCTCTGTGGAATCAGCTAACTCATGCTTAACAGTTTCCGAAATACAATAACCTTGCGACAATCCATAACTTGACACTTCCGCATGAGAACAAATCATTCTAGTTGCCAAAGAATCGTTCGACATTTCAAGACTGAACATACCAACCGACCTAGAAAGGAAATCAGAAACGTTACCAAGAGCAATATTTTCAGCTATGTTCATTGCTAGCGATGTTTTTCCCATTGAAGGAGTAGCCGCTATTACAATCATCTCGCTCTTTCTTAATCCCAACAACTGTCTATCCAAATTACTAAAACCAGTAGGAATCCCATTAGCTGTCTTGTCTCCTTCTATTAACTTGTTCAATCCATCCATTGAGTTAGCCACGGTATCTTTCCACGATTTAGCTTCCTCGACAACATTGCTTGCCAATCCCATAAAAGACTGTTCAGCCTTAGCCAAAACTTCCACAGACTTCATATCTACATCATAGCAAGCTTCGATGACATCGGTTGATTTGGTGATTATGTTTCTTCGCATATAGGCATCTAAGACAAGCGATATATACCATTCCGCATGAGCAGAAGTTGGAGTTTGATTCATCAAATCTTCCAAAAACATATATCCACCAATCTTAACTAACTTATCTTTTGATTGAAGATACTCTGCTACGGTTACATAATCTACCACTCCTTTCTTATTATACAGATTTATAATTGCTTGAAAGACTAATTTATGCTCTTTAAGATAAAACACATCTCTATTATTTAATCCTTTATAAAAACATATATCTAGTACTCTTTGGTAGTCTAGCAGAATGCAACCTAGCAGTCCAATTTCAGCCTTAATGTTCATCGGCAATGCTCTTGGTTGGTCTATGGGGTATTCTTCTTCTATGTATTCCTGTTCTTCGTTATTCATCGTCCCTCCTTAAAGTTAAATTTAGACTGCCTTGTGGCATCGATTATCCTACCATAAGATATGTCGAAATACTCCTTACTCAACTCTATACCTACGAAATCTCTATCGTTTTTAACACATTCAATTCCTGTAGTTCCTACATCCATAAAGCAATCTAAAACAGAGTCACCTTCTTCCGTAAAACTATCTACAAACCATTTTGCAATAGTAGGATTCATTACGGCACTATGTATCTTTGAATATTTGTTTCTAGAAAAAACAGAGGATTCTATGATGTTTTTAATTCCCATAATCTTAGCTCTTGCATTTGGTTCATCTTTGGAAAAAACTAATATATACTCATAAGAGTTTATAACACTGTGTACATTTGGGTTTGGTTGAGGATTTGTTTTCGCCCATATTATATTCTGAACTAATTTATCAGAGTACTTTCCTATAATCTTATGTACATCTTTTCTGTTGAAATAAGTCTGTTGGATATTAAAGAACACGTAAGTCGAAATCTTTAACGCTCTTTTTATAACCCCGTCTATAAAAGAAAAGTAATCTTCTTTTGTGTCGTCATAATGCTTGTAAACATCATTTCTTATTCTGTTATACGGTGGACTTGTAAAGGTAAAATCGTAGTGCTTTTTATTTTCGATAAGCATATCCATCACTTCCAAACAATCACCGTTGTATAAATTTATCATCATCATTCCTTTATTTTATTTATTAATTTCTCAAATCAGCTTCCCAAAACCCCAAACTGCAAAAGCACTTATCGTATAGAAAGGCATCGTCATTCCCTTTAGTCAACTCCGACTCCTCATAATCACAGAACTCGCATACCGAACAGTAGTTGCAGAGTTCTTTCTCGCATAGTAGAGGTGGTTTTGCTTTCTCACTCATTGTTGTTGTTTCCTTTTTTGTTAGTGGTTATTTTTTATTATTCACTTATTCTCCACCAGTTCGGGGTTGTCGTGGACGTTGCCGATTACCTCGATATCGTCGTCTATTATCAAATAACATCCTGCAATTCTGTCATCACCATATCCAACATATCCTGCAAGAGTTTTCGCATATTCAACGGCATAAGATTCTTCATATTTAGGATTACTTATTATATCCCCCTCGTATATCTCAACACCGTCCTTGTCTTCTTTTTCTGCGTATCTTTCTCTTGATAACACTTCTGTATGTTTATTATTCAAACACTCTAAAATATGATTTTCGTTTTTCTCTATTTCTTCAAGAGTAAATATCAACGTCTCTATTTTGTGGTAGGTTTTGTCAAGTATTCTGTATCTGATTTTTATTTCACTCATAACATTCCTTCTTTCTTTTACTAATTAATAACAAACTTCTTTTGAGTAGCCGTAGAAATCCCTCTCTTCCAAAAGATGCCAAAGTACTTTTCAGCATTATTAGGAAAATTGGTTCTCATGAAGCCATCGTCTAACTGTGGTCTATTCTCGCTTCTCTTACCTTTGTATTCGGGATAGAGCTTGTTGTACATTCTCTTAGCAGTCTTCAACATATCGTAAGCAGGAGAAACTTCAAACCAATCGTGAATATATCCAGTAGGCGAATTAGTCACCCAGAACAGAACCTTGTCGGGATATCGAGATATGAAAATACTTCTTTTAGTAGATGCTACTGCTTCGTGCATGCCAGCTCCTTTAGTATCTATATATATCTGATTTCCATTATTTAGTTCTATTAAGAAGTCAATCGTGTATGTTACTTGTTGAATCTTACGACCCAAGGCATCTGTTGTAGCATCAACCAATGGTAGACTAAAAGGCTCATAGTAGAACGCTCTTATCACACCCTTAGTCTTTAGCTCTTCCAAATACTCATAGAAGTCAACCTCGGTGGTTGAACGAAACAATAAGCCATATTTCTCAACTCGTAATCCTCTAGTCCTATACTTGCTTGGCATCTTGCTCTTCAATGGCTTGTTCCCTTGCAATACTGTCTGCTTTTGCTTTTGCTTCTGCTTTTGCTTTTCTAATAACATGACGTGCTTCCTTTCTGTCTATACATAGTTTATGGTAATTGTAAATCCTTATTCTCATTTTTCTAACAAGATGTTTTGGAGGTACATCACGCTCATTTTTAATTAGATTGAGCAACTTAGTTTTCATCTTGCTTTTATGTATTGCTTCTTCCACCTGTTCTGGCGTTAGAGTTTTATATTTATCAATCTTATTTAGAAGATGACGACATGCAGAACAAATTGGTATTACATATTGATTTCCGTCTTGTGCGGTTCTCATTTTGGGATTTGCACCCAATAGGGAGCCACATATATAACATCTTTTCTGTAATTCTTTTGTCATATTTTTCTCTTTCTTTCTTTTTATTATTAACTATTATTAACTACACCAATCCAACCACGCTTCATTGAAACACCAGTTGAACCAACAACAAAGTATCTCATTCCATCCATAGCATGGTCGGCTTGGTTCTTCGGAACTATATCCGTATAAAAACCTGTTTCCTTATCTAACTCATAACTATAAGATTCTATTTCATTTTTAACGTTTTGACTGCCAAATTCTATAATTATATTATAATTCTTAACGGCAATCAATCCAGCTTTAATACTGCCCGAACCCTTGGCTACTGGTTTAATGTTATATCCTAAATCTGCTAATTGCTCATTATCTTTTCCTTGTTGCTTATCTGTATATATAGAAGCATCGAAACCAACTTGTCTTTCTTCTAATATATTCTGTAAATTTCTTCTACCCGAACCAACGTCAGTAGTATGTATTCTCATTGCATACAAGTGTTCTTTAATAAACAATGTGTTGTCTTTAATTCCACATTCCAATAAAATAGTTTGGTGAGCATTGAATCCATAATCTATTGTATAACCATAATAGTCATAGTACTTCATCTTTGCTTGCTGTGTCTTAAATCTAGCAAATGGCATATCTTCTGTAATTGAATAGTTTGGATATATTAAACCTTGCGTAGGCTTTCCCCATAATCCCCTTTTGTCAACTCTCGCTGATTCATCATCTGCTTCATCTTCAATAGCCTTTATTGTCTTAGGTGTCAGTTTGGTATTGTGCTTATAACAAGTATGCAGTATTATAGTATCTTTCTTTATGCTTGTAACCAAATCAAACATACCATCGTCCTTCTCATAGGTAGTGGTATCGGGGGGGAAGAATATTCTATTCGTCCATGAGTTCACATTATCGGGATTGAATGTCATACATAACTGCTCTGTACACCTAGGGTCGGCAGAACGAATACTCTTATTGATGATACGATAGTTGAACTCTGAAAGCTTATCTGCTTCTTCCAACCATGCCATATTCATATTTGTAAAACTCTTAATAGCATCGGGATAGTCAAAACTTCTAATGCTTATAGAATTACCATTAGGTTTGTAGATTATAGCATCATCATCTCTGGAATCTCTAAACTTGAAATCATCAGCATAACCATGAATCTTGGCATCAAGATAATCAATAGCAGTCTTTACAGCCTTTATTTGAGACTTCTTAACTATCTTGGCTGTCTCTCTAGCAAACACAATGTTGTTTGGCAAAACTTCACCCAAAGCAAAACAGTAATGAATGCCAGCGGTTATACTCTTGGCACTATTTCGACTACCATACATAAGAAGATACCTCGCCACGCTTGCCAATACTCCTGTGGTTGTAAATATAGCTGGCAACAAATCCCCGTGGACTAGGTTAAGATGCCTTTCTTTTGCATGTTTTTCGGGTGTGTTTGATATTATGTTCATTGTTATCTGATTCTTCCCTCAATCTCATATTCGTAATCATCTTCTGCTTTGTGACTATAAGGTTCTTCTTCGGGAGGTTCAAAGCTATCGTCCTCTTCATCTTCCCATTCTTGTTTTTTAAGATGTTCATCAAGTTCTCTATCCATGTGCATATCTCTTGCTTGTTCTGAATATCCATTCATTTCGATTCCTCCGAATCACCTTCATTGTCAATCTCTATTTTCTTCTTCTTAAACCATTCATTTTCTTTAGCAATCTCTTCAATTACTTCAACTGCTTCATGTAAGAGTGCTTTGCCCATATCATCAAAAATATCATGTACAACAAAAAAACATACATCACAAATTGCATCGTATGTTCCGTTTAGTGCATCTTTAAGTATTTTGTTTTCTGCTTCTAATTCTTTCTTATTCATTTCTTTTCTCCATTATATGTTTCAATTACTTCCCAACTACCTGTTTCTATTGTATTTGTATACCCATCAACAATTGTTTGTATATGATTGGTTGTTACCAAATAATTTTCACATAGAATTATATTTTGATTTGTAGTAAAATACTGTAAATCAAACCAAAAAGGATAATTTGTAGATACTATGCTTGGGGTCTGTTCTTCTAACCTTTTTGATTGCTCTTTTAACCTTTTTAATTGCTCTTTTAATATCCATTTTTGATTAATATCTACGGCTTTGTATAATTTAGTTATATCCTCTCTGTTCATTTTCACGTTTCCATTTAAAGTGGATATATCCTTTCTATTAACTTTTATATTTTTATATAACATATCACCATATTTCTGATTGGTGTTTATTGCATAATATGCTTCCATTATATCTTTGCTATTGATAAGTATAGATTTATTAATATTATCTAATTGATGTTCAACCGTCATAAGTCCTGATATGGCTAACGTTATTAATCCAAACGCTAATATTATTACCGTTCTTTCTTTCATTTTCATTATTCGGCTCCTTCTTCTTTTGCGTTCATTATCTTATTCCTTTTTGTTTTTTATTATTAAATCTCATAAAAGATTTATTTACATTCACCAATGTCTTCTAATATCACTTCACACATCTTGTCTTTAAGCATCAGCCTTTTATGACCTTCGTATTCGTCTATCATGTAACATACTGCATCGTATTGAGATGATAGCTCGTTAATACGAACATCAATGTCTCTTAGCTCTGTCTGTGTTTGCCTAATCTTGTTTTGGAACTCACTTAGCAAGAGCATGTTTCTAGCTTCATAGGTCTTTTTCTTCAACTCCGACAAGAAGAACCTATGCTTTGGTTTGAAAATCCCCTTGTCAACATCTATCACATATCCTTGTTTGCACAAGTCTTCTATAATCTTATCACCACCATTAGTAATTTCATCTGCTCTATTATGTAATGCTTTTCTACCTACCTTACAGATTTCTCTTTGTCTTAACAGTTCGTCATACTGGTCGTCATTTATGTCTTCGTAATTAATCATTATATCATTCCTTTATTTTATTCATTTGCTTAAACAAGTGGCTGTCTGTGACCTTTACTTACAGACAACCACTATTAATTTATTTACTTATTCTACCGCCACCAGTTGGTTTTGTTACTTTACAGCCACCTCGTCCACGATTTGACCTTGCACCGCCACCACTTCCATCTTGTTTTGGTATTCCTTTCTTTGCCATATTATCCTTTCTTTGTTTATTATTAACTAGCTCTCTCGTGTTATACTTCCAAAATACTTCACCATCATCTATAACCGAAACAAAACTACCATTGTTTAGGAATATAGAACTATCAATCTCTATACCAAATACATTTCTAAAATCATTAGGGTCAAAGTTCATACTCGAAAGAAATATTGACAAATCGTCATCACTATATCCCATATTAAAATTTAGCGTAGTTACGTATTCCTTATCCCAGTTTGCCCTTTTAACAACCGCACATTGGATTGTCGTGTCGTGCTTTTCTAATATATTAATCAGTTCTTGCTTGACATTCATCTGTGGCTTCCTTATTTGTTTGTTTATTCAATCTCCGTTCTCGTTCTCTATTGTCTTCCATTTTAATCATCTGCTTGGTAGCATCAACGCCAATCTGACAACATTTCTTAAACTTTTTTCCGCTACCACAAGGGCAAGGATTGTTTCGGTCTTTGCTTCCCATGGTGCAGATTGCTTGTATTAGCTCTTCTCTATTCATCATTATTCCCTTCTTTTACTGTTGTTTGCCCCTAATTATACATAAAATCTGAACGGATTGCCATCACTTTTAGCACGTTCGTTCCACTCTTCTTTATCTTTTTTTAATTGCTTATTAAATTTACAACTGTCTATCTCCAAATAAACAAAAACAATACCCATGAAAATACCGCAAGCTATTACCACTTGTTTAAGTATTAGAAGTTCTTCTACTGTAAGATTTGTCATTTCTTAATCTCCTTCCCTAGCTTAATCAACTCCTTATTAAGCCTATCTATTCTGTCGTTGAGTTGGAGTATCGCTCTGTTTGTGACACCGTCCATTATGAATAGTATCGCTATTGCTATTAGTATTCCTATTGTCATTTGTTATTCCTCTTTATCTTTTTGCATAATTCTATATGTTCTTTTATATCGTATGACGGAGGAACCACTCTCCTACAATTTTGTTATTCCTCTTTATCTTTTTGCATAATTCTATATGTTCTTTTATATCGTATGACGGAGGAACCACTCTCCTACAATATGGACATTCTCTATATATTAATTTAGTTTCTATCTTGGTTTTCATTGTTTTCTTCCTTCTTTCTTTTCTTGTTATTTTGCCCTAGTCTAGCAAAGATAAGGAAAGATGTCAAACTTTATTTATACAATTAATCACTTTTATTCTTCGACATCATACTTGGCACTCTCGTCTACCTCTGAAACAACTTCAAAAGCTTTAGGAAAAAACCTAATACCATCGACCCTAGATAAGGCAAACAATGTATCGTACATTATATCCTCGGTTAGTTCATCTTCGGCTATCCACTCTTTAATTATTATTTTAGTCATCTTCTTCACCTTTTGTTATATCATTATTATCAATATCTTCATCATCATTACCATCATTATAACTATAGCAATCCTTATTAGGGTCTTTTACATTACCTATCTGCTTAGTCTTAGTAGGAGTAACATCGGTAACATCAGAAGTAACATCCACAATACCAATTCCTCCCATCTTCTGTAACTCAACAGCACTACCAAAGACAATAGCCTTAATTCCTCCGCCAGAACCACCACCATTAGAAGAACTATCACTATCAGCAACAACCCTGTCATCCATAGCACCAGTCGCCCTAGCTAAAAAGATAGCAGCATTAGCATTCCGACCAGAATGTTTAATTACCTTAGTCCTAGCCTTATGCTGTAAAATACCATTGAACATCTTCTTTACTTCCTTAGGTTGCTTTCCATATATACGTAAAGTCCAATTCTCGAAAGTCTTCCTATCACAATTAATAATATTACACACAGTAGTTACATCTGCACCATTAGCAAATAAATTCTTTACTATCTCTGGGTCAAAGTCCTTAGCCTTACGTCCTAACTTTTGTAATACTTGCCTATCCTTATTATCATACAAAGTACTATAATCCACAGGCTCTTCTTTTGACCGACAATGTAATATATGTAATTCCTCTATATGTAATTGTAAATCTATCATCCTTCGCAAAGATACTTTCAAAGCAGCCTTGTAGTATTTTGGCTCTCTTAACATATCATCAGAAAGAACACCTATAATCTCTTTACTAACATCAATATTATCTCCTATATCGCATATAGGCACAGTACTCTCAACCCCAAGAGAAGAGTCTTTCATCTCATTCGTCAGAAACATCAATTTACTCATTGCAACATCACACTCGGTCATCTCATCTATAGACTCTGACTCCAAATTAACAGCCATACCTAATTTACCACGTAAATCGATATTTCGACAGTCTGATATCCTCATTATACTTAGTTCTAACTCGTAATCACTAATTCCTAGCTCTTCACATACTCTATCAATTTCTAAATCAACTACTTCGCTCATGCAATACTCCTTCATTGTGTAGATTGTTATAGTTTAGTCTTAAAGAAATATTACCTCCCGTTGGTCGGGTGTTTCGTCAACATGACGATATTATATCAAAACTTTTACTATTGTCAACCACTAATTTTAATAAATAAGAAATAAAAATATATACTAACCTATAACTACCTCTATACCAACTACTAATGAATAAAATAAAAAATTACCACTCCATATACAATCAATACAAGAACTCGTTTACTAAATTGTAGATATTTACCCTTTTAATGTCTCTTTTGTATTACCTTTATAGTATCTATATTATGATTTGAAAACACCAGTCGGAAGAAAAGTTTTCCTTTTTTCTTGATGTTCAAATACAATAAATATATAATATATAATATTACTAATACTTTCTTTGACACCTAAATGTATATCAAACATTGCTTATTATGTCAAGTATATAATTTCTCCCTTTTTGTGTAATACCAAAATGTTATATTATATATATATATCTTCTAAAAATAAAATACCCCTTAAAATAATATTTCAATTCTTGAATTTGAGAAAATACTAATTATTAAAAAAGAGGGCGTTGGACAGTTGAAGAGGTAGGTAAATGGGGGGTCTTTTTCCTACAATTTCGTAGTATGGAGTTCCCTTGTATATGGCATGTTTTCGCCTTGTTTTTGCTTGTTTTGGGCGTTCGGTCGGTATAGGTCGGTATAAAA
>Ga0307928_10004416_pt1 | contig 10665 bp, 15 predicted proteins | sample AceLakmetagen232_FD_201815 | JGI IMG/M metagenome (GOLD analysis project Ga0307928, IMG submission 201815) | Saline water microbial communities from Ace Lake, Antarctica - #232 | ecosystem: Environmental > Aquatic > Non-marine Saline and Alkaline > Saline | place: Antarctica: Ace Lake...
CCGGTACCGCCTTTTATAATTGAGCAAGATGGAAGCATAAGCGGAAAGTCTGGAGTGAAGTTAAATATTTTTGACATGTAAATTATATCTGGGTCGGTGGAAAACAATATATTCTCATACCACTGAACATTGTCTCCTTTTGCTTTATGGTAAGCAGATATTTTCATCAGTGCCAGATTGGGAAGCTTGGCATCTACATCAATTAGATATACATTCATATCTACTCCTGTCCAAACATATCGTCTATTCTAAGTTGGCTTTTATGCTTCTCAAATCTTTTCTTCGCTTGCTCAAAATAATCCTTGTCAAGCTCACAAATGTCCAAATCATAGTTTAAATTGTAACAAGCGATTGCTGACGACATTGACCCACCATGAGTATCAAGTATCTTGTCACCTGACTTTGCATAGTTGGTTAAAAGCCATTCGTAAAGGGCAACAGGTTTTTGAGTTGGATGTATTTTAACATCAACATTATTAATATAGGCATCTGCCCTTGACATATTAAATATTTTAAATGTTTTTATGTTTGTTTTCGCCATCTCTCCATGTGGAAGCGTTCCGTTTTCATACTTATTCCAGACAACTACTCCGCTTATATTAATATCAAAATAATTGCCACCCCATATAATATGGTTTTCAGAAACTCTAAACAACTCTTTAAAATATTCATTTTTGGGAATATGCAAATCCCATGATGTTTCTTTATATTTTTTCCACCCACCACCATTAATTTTAACGCCACTATCAGCTCCCTTTTTTTGAACAGCATCTGCCCCTATACCATAAGGAGGGTCAGTTATGGCTAAAGAAAAATAATTATCTGGCAACTGCCTCATTATTTCCATGCAATCACCATTAATAAGTCTAATTGTTGAGACCCCTTTATAAGTTTTTATTTCTTTTACGTTTTTATATTCTATTAAACCACTCATAATCCCTCTCATAATCTTCAGTATATTTAGCGTTTGTTAAATATGGTTTATAATCTGTTTGCAACATCCTGTTGATGGTTGCCTGACTCATTCCTAATATTCTGCTTACCTCCGACTTGTTTTTGATTGTTTTATAAAGTTCGATTGCCTTGCCTTCTTTAAGTAGCAGTCTTGCTATGGCTGGCTTACATGGCATCAAAGGCTCTCCTTTCTGATTTAATACATAAACAAACATCGTTAAATACTCCTCTGTTGAGGGTTATGGGTATCAGTAGCATTGGAGTTACCACTGAATTCCACTTCAACTCGACCAGATAAAACAGCTTTGCATACTAGGTTGTCTGATACCTTCCTCACAGTATCACCTGCTTCCCAGCGATAGAGCCTCAGTCTGTTGCGACAACCAAGGGTATCTATTTCCGTTCTATCGTTTAACAACTTCTCTCCTCCTGTTGTTGGTCTGGTCAACTTGAGCCTTTACAAGCTCCGTCCTTTAACGGGGTAGTTGATATCTCCTCAACCTCAAATTCAATCCTTGGAGTAGTTCCAAATATCTTACGAACATAACCAGACATTTCAACTATTGCTGCATCGTCTTTCCATAAAATACCTTTACAGGCATCTACCCATCCTTTTTGTAAATTATCTGTCAGGTCCGGAGTAGAACTTTTGTACGGAAGTCTACCCGCAGAGATACACTCGTCGTAATATTTCTGTTGAATCTTAGGTATAGCAAATACATAGGTTATGTTTTTTAGCCTGAGCATTCCCTTAAACATCTTCTTTCGCTGTGCCATAATTTTGTAAGCAAACTCAGTCTCAAAGCTTTTTACCTTTGGAGACTTTCCCAGATATAAAGAACTCTTTGGTTTGATCATGTTGGATATTGATTTTCTCGCCTTACCCTTTTTGATAGTGCCAGACTGTTTGGGAACTGGCGTAATATTAACAACAAATTTCATGTTTTTCCCTGGTTTATACAACTTATAAAAAGTTATAAAGGCTCCCTCCGAGCCTGTCTAAGATTTTGTGTATTTCCTGCTTCGTTGACCGTTGCTGTGCAAGCACAGTCTGATACGATCTCCACAGGCTTAGCTTCCGGGCAACCCGCCCGTAGTATGTTCTGTGCGGCATGAAGGTCCCGGTCAACGGGGCCGTAGCCACACTTACATCTGTAAACTCTTTCGTTGAGTTTTAACTTGTTCTTCCGCCCACAAGACGGACACAGTTTAGTACTGGGGTAAAAACGGTCAATAACAAACACACCTGTTTTATACTCCAACTGTCTTCTAATTTCCCCAAACATCGAATTTATAATTCTTCTGGCAAGTTTTCTATTCCTAACCATACCGGCTACGTTAAGATCCTCGAGACATACTGTTTTGTACTTTATGGCCAACTCTGAAGTCATTTTGTGCACAGTATCGTTCCTCTTATCTGTCAGCTTCATCCAATATCTGGAGAGTTTCATCTTGGCTTTTTTGCGATTTTCTGACCCTTTATTTTTACGAGACAAAGCTTTAGAGAGCCTTTGAAGTCTAGCCAATTCCCTCTTCCAATTATTAGGATTGGGATAATATGCGCCGTCTGATGTTACTGCTAAGTGCTTTATTCCTAAGTCTATACCGCAGGATTCAGTACTTTGGGTTTCAGTACACGAATCAAACTCTACAGAGATAGAAGCGAACCACCTATCCGCAGTCCTGCTGATTGTAACGGACATCAACTTGCCTTGGAACCTTAACTTTTCAGCCATCCTTACAAAACCTAATTTCGGTATTCTGATATGTAGGTCCTCCAAACGTACTTTATCATTATCAAGTCTGAAAGAGTCTCGCATTCCCTTTTTCTTAAACTTAGGAAACGTGTTTTTATTTCCCTTTTTAAATTCTCTGAAGAAGTTGTTATAAGCTTTGTCCAAGTCAAGCAGGGCATTGTCTGAAACACACTTAGAAACTTCTACCACAAAAGGATACTCGGATCGTTTAAGGGCATTAAACCTTTTCTTAAGGTTAAAACCTGATATTTTTTCACCTGCTTCATATAAGGTTGTTCTCTCCGCAAGTCCCCAGTTGTACACGAATCTTTTTATACCACACGCCCGTACTAGATGAGTGTACTGCTTATTGTTAGGGCAAAGACGTATTTTATGAGTTCTTACTTTTTTTACCACGCCCACCTCTCCTTCCATATAATCTAGCAGAATATGATGTTATCAATGCCACAATATCTTCTGCAAACTCTTGTTCAAACTCTACAGATTCTTTTTTTTCCAGTACTTCAACGTCTACTCCTAAAGTGTTGCAGTAGGCTTCAAATGTTGTAAAACCATACCTGCATAACCTATCCTTATACTCTAACAAAACGCTACTAACATCAGAATCCCCAAGTCTCTTAAGTAGTTTTTTGAATTGAGTACGGTTCTCGTTAAGCCCACTACCTATATCTTTGTATAATTCTACCTGATATTTTTGAGCCACTGAGTATTCTAACAGTCTACCCACCTGCCTTTCCAAGTTATCTTTCTGCTTATGGGTAGAACACCGAGCGTAGATTAATACAACTTCTCTAACTTGCTCCTTTGCTCCAGTCAAACGCTCTATCTCAGTTATTGGAACTCTTCTCTGGTTGCCCTCGGTTCGGACTGTTTTTATTTTCCCGGAGTTGTCCCACACACGTAAAGTTTGTTCTGTGACTCCTAGTATCTCAGCAGCTTTTGAGAGTCTCAAGTGTTTTCCTAAATGACTTTTCAAATTCTTCAACAGACATCTCCTTTTCCAAAGGTGGAACAATAGGTAGTATTGAACCATCGGACAGTTCAAAATCAACCTTACTAACTCTTACTATATGCACTTTGTCCCATTTGTCAAGTAAGTTTTTATAAGTTTCTCTAACTTTATTCATAACTGCTTAAACCTCCTACGATAAAAGAATATATCTGAACTTTTTGTATCACAACATAAAGGATTACTGCCAGGCATTTTTTTGTCACCAGTACAGGGAGGATTCCCATCTACAAAGATAACCTGACCTCGTTCCGTTAACATAAAGTCTACCGCAAATCCAAATTTCCATACATTAACATTCCATAATTTCTCACAGTATCGAATCATTTGATGTAATGCGGAATTATAATCTGGCTCAAGAGGTCGTTGAGGATATAGATTAGAGACGGCTACTAATCCATCTTGATCGTAATAGACTCTAAATTCCACCGGATAGTTATCCACCACCATTGGTCTTACATACGGTCTTACACATAGTCTGGTAAACACTGTAGCAACTCGGTTTAATATTCTTTTATCTCTCAGATTGATAGCGGTGAAGTGTTCGCCATGTTTCCACTTACCTTTAGAGATTGCTTTTTTTACATTGATACTTACGCCCTCTTCCCACCGGATAATTTGTGGACCCTCTTGAAACATTTGCCGGAACATGATGTGTTGAATATCAATAATAGCTTGAGCAAGATCTCCATTTGCTTCATTATCATAAGACGCTACATACATTGCAGCGTGAGTAAATTCATCTGAAAAAATTGCAGAAATATATGGGATACGACATTTAGCCACTAAAGGTAACCAGAAACTTAACTTAGAGACAGCTCGTAAATATGAATCGTAAGCTTTCATCAAACTCCCAGAGCAAAGGATTGTCTTATTTCTCACATACAATAACAGATTGAAAAAAATATATCAAGTAAAAAATGAAAAAAAATTAAAAAGAATTTAAGTAGGGAAGTTGTGATGTTTTTTCTCATACAAAAGGCATCCTGAGTGTTTTTTACCTACCTTTCTCATAGTTGCAATTGGAGGTTTTCCGAAATTACAGAGCTGAATTTTACCATGGTAATCAATATGAATATCTTTTTTGTGCAGTCCTGCCGGATCTCTGGTCATACCTTCAGCACAAGTTAAAGATTCTTTTTTAGCAATAGGCTCGGCAAATCTTTTTGCAATTCCTTTAGCATAGCAATAGGAACACTTATTAAAGCATCCCCAGACGAAGTTGATGGTTTTGTCGGTCCACTCTATTTTTGACATTGGGTTTCTCCTTATCACTATTTGAAACATTAAACATTCCCATCTTTATTATGGTGTTGTTTATTTCACTCATTGGGTTGCCTTTAGTCTTCTGCATATTTCATCAAAGGCATCGAAAATAATCTGTAGCTGAACGCTTCCTTTTTTGCAAAGTGGGACATCTTCATAATCTATGGTTATCCCTGACGGCTGATTTCTGTAGGCATTGTAAGTGTATTCTAGTTCATCGTCCACAAAACTTTGGAGTTCTTCATACCATTCCTTCATAACTACAAGGTTGTCACCTTCATAGCCATACTCTTCTAACCCACCATCAATCCCTTCTTGAAGCTCTTTGCAGGTTTCCTCAGAGTCAAATGCAGCGTGTTCTTGGCAACTGCTCATTTTTAGTTTTTCATTCCAATATCCAGCAGAAACATATCCCTCATCAGATGGATGAAATTGCCTATTAAATATCCAATTACCAAAATCACCAAACACCGACAAACCAGAAGAGCTGTTTACAAACTTAATATATCCATGATAACTCTTGCCGTCTCTAAAATGGTCTACCCTCACTTTGTTGCCTTTATCTGATTTAAACATCTCAACAGTATGGGTGTGTCTACTAAAATCTCAGCCAGTTCTTTTATCTCTCATCACTTTCCCCTGCATCTTCAGTTTTACTTTCTTCCTCATCCAAAGAACCATTCATGATGATCTTCTGGACTGCTTCTCTTTTCCACTCTTCAGACATAATTTCACCGTCAGATAAATATACCGCACCGTCTTCAAGCGAAGGGATCTCAGACATGATTTCGATGAGAACCAAGAAGCCTTTTTCTTTAGCAACTTTCGCAATGTTTCTCAGTCGTTTTGTTCCAAGTCGGTTGGCATCCTGAATGGTGATAACTTTCAGATCTGGCTCAGCACTCATACTGAGTATAGAAGCAATCTCAAGTCTAGCAGATGTAGCAAGTCTACGGTATGGAACATCGTTATAAAACACTACTCCATCTACAATTGTAAGACCGTCCATTGGCATAGGTTTTGAACTGGTGAGTTCGGTAATACTATCCTTGTCGTTTTTAACTTCAGTGTCTTTGGTTTCCCATACCTTAAAAGCATCCGCGACTTCTTTTTCTGCTTTTAAAAAATCTTGGTATGTTTGATATTTTGTTTTCATTTCATCAGCAGAATCTATCTCTGTATTGATTTTATCGAGTCTTGCCTGCTCGGTAGCTTTTCTTTCATCAAGCTTTTCTGCGAGTAGAACATCACGCTTTGTTTCTTCAATTGCAAGTGCTGATTGCTTTACTTCCAGCTGTCTTGTAAGGTTTGCTATTTGTGTTTCTATGGATACAATTTCCGCTTTAGTTTTTGGAATGCCCATCATCCTTTCGGGATCAAAAAGTTCCTTTGAGGCACTACCCTGAAGATCAAAAAGAACCTCCTCCTGTTTTGTAATCTCCGTCATACTGGCAGTATAAATATCTCTTTCATTCAGCAATTCTTTGTAAGTGGTCTGCTCTTCCACCTTAGCTACGGTACCCATCTTTTGAAAAGCACTCTCACATCTCACATGCTCTCGCTTCAAGTCTGTACGCTCATCATAGGCGATCTGATACTTGTCCTGTAGCTTGGAAAGTTCTTCCTTATCTATTCCTGCCACCTCGCAGAGGAGAGAAGTTCTATCTTCATCAGATATGGTTGCAAAGCCTTCGATGTCAATCAGCTTGTTGCCAATGTTTTTTAAAAACTGAGTTGCTGTTCCCTTGCTTGGTGCAAGTTTTCTACCGGTAGAATCTTTGATCTTCAGAACATGAGGACCATCTTTTTTTATAATTCTTTCAATAGTATATCCATTGCTCAGAGTAGTTTTGATCTTGGCTAAGTCTTTTCCGTTCTGCACCATATCTCGCTCAATACTTCCAGGAGAAAGATTGGCAATCAGAGAAGTTATAATCCCTGATTTTCCTGCTTCATTTGATCCGAAAAGTTTTACAATTCCACCCTCTTCTTTAAAAGAAAGCTCCAGTGCTTTGATGTTCTGGAAGTCTTCAATTACTAAACCTATTACGCTGTATTTCAAATTACTCTCCCTTTGGGTCTAAGAATTTAATGTCATTAGTTACCACTTCGGAGATATATCTTTTAACCTCCTCTTTGTCGGTATACTCTCTGTTTTGAATCCTGCCTTCAAGTAAAATCTTTGACCCCTTTTTAATGAACTTACCACAATTTTCCGCCAGCTTTCCGAAGCATACGATCTTGTGCCATGTTGTAGCATCTTCAAACTCATCACCTTTTTTTACCGATTCAGATGTAGCCATAGAAAAAGTACACACCGCTGTTCCACTTTGAGAATATTTTACTTCAGGGTCTTTACCAAGTCTTCCCAATAATATTACTTTGTTTAAACTGTCAAATGAACTCATAATTGCCTCACTTAGTTAAAATTACTATTCTGGTTCTAACGCTTACGCCTGATGACTTAAACGCATCTTGATCTAATTCTACAGATTCACCGACTCTCTCATAAAGCTCTCTAAATTTTATTGCTTTTTTAGACTCTCTGAAGAAAGGGCTTTCTGACATTATTGTAACAATTTTTCCGCCATCTTCAAGCAGATTGTACATGTGCATCACATGGTCAACATCCTGCTGTTTTGAGAACGGAGGATTTGCTATAATTATATCGTATTTTTTACCTGAGTATTTCAAAAAGTCACTTGCAACAACATTGTACTCGTGTTTTTTAAGATATTCAACACTCTCTGGCATTAGCTCACATACATCTACATTTGAGTCTTCAGGCAAATAAGCAAGGATTGCCCCTCTCCCAGCAGACGGCTCCAGAATAGATAATCCTGATACAGGGCCAGCCATCTCTACCATCATTTTTGCGACTTTCTCTGGGGTAGGATAGAACTGAAATACTTTCTTCATGTCAGTTACTTCTCCCATGGCTATTGCATCAGCAATTATATTGTCAACATCTTCTGGGAAAACATGAGCTTTTTCTTTTTTATTCCATTTACCTTTGAGCAAATCCAGAATTTTATTCACTGCCACATAAGTCTTTCTATCAAGCTTCTCGTCAGGTAAATAATATTTATTTCCGTCCACTCTTCCGTTGTTTAAAATGTCCAAAATGTTTGCTGCGATTTTCATACTTATCTCCTTAAAATATTAATCAACCACACATAGAATACTGCTTGAAAATTAATTGTCAAGAAATATATTTGAGTTGGTTAAAATAATCCGCACTGTTCAGGTTCTGTGTTTTTGGTTTCCTTTGGTGCTTCTTCAACTACAGGTTCATCTACAATTGTTATCACAGGTTCTACCACAGGCTTTGCTACAGGTTTAGCCGGAACGTCCACTGGTGCTGTTTTGGTATTCAAGTTTTTTCTATTCAAGTGCATGTAAGAGCCAAGTCTTAACAGAACGTCTTCTGACATTTCTTCAAGAGTTCCTGTGGCTTTAAACATATTTGCAGCAACAGCTTCAGCTTCTTCTTTCGTATATCCAAATTCAGATAATCTTTTCAACACAACTCCTACAAGCTCCACCTGGACCTTTGGCATCTTTGTTTCTAACACAACCTCAGACGTGGAAACTTTGGCTTTTTCTTCTTTAGGTTCTACATAACTGATCAGCATAAACAGCGAGGTGTATTCCTCTGAATTATCAACCTGAACTCCGTAAGTGTTGGAGGTTTTATCAATCAGCTTTATCTCAGATGTAACAGTGGCAACTGTTGAGCCTTTACGGAACATAACTTTTTTCCCAATCTCAAGCCATTCAGGAGTCTCTATTTTCAAAGGAACAGTTTTTCTTTCAGGTTCAGCAGGTTTATCTTCTGGCTTCTCTTCTGGCTTCTCAACAGGAAGTTTATTATGATATTTCATAAAGTCTTCACAAGACAGTGACGGAGTTCCTTCACTTATAGTCTCAAAGATCGATATCAACTCTGGTGTGATCGGAACATACTGACAATATTTCTGTTCCCACATATCTTTGTATTTATCAACCAATATTTTAAAAACTTGTCTGCACAGAGACTCTTCGTCTTTCTTACGATATGCAGGGTGAGGCATCCACAGAAACGGCTTCTCCTGAACTTTTTCCTCATCTGGCTTATCTTCGGTCTCAGGAATAGTTTCCTCCTCACACAGATAAGCCTCGTAATCCTGAACATCTTTATCGTTGGCTTTCTTGATGCTGAGTTTATAAGATCCTGTGATTTCCTTTACAGATTTACATTCGTTAAATTTTTCCAGAATATTTTCTTTTGTAAATGCAGCACTTGTATCAATTCCTGATACCTTTAAAAGATCTTTAGTAGAAATTAGTGTTCCTTCTGGCAACGCTTTTACATGTTCAAGTATTTTAGAAAGACTCGGATTGAATATTTTAGTGCCAAACATCTCCCAGCTGATAGACTCTTTTGCAGAGTCAGGTGAGCGACTGAAAGAGATCTTCTGGTTATCTACAAAGCCTACTCCAGAAGTATATACTCCGTCAATGTTGAGCGAGTCTTCTGCTCTGCGAGTTATTTTCTCTTTGATAGATTTAACTTTGTTCTCCAGCTTCTTTCTAAGTAGTAATCTTTTGGCAGTATGCTCTGACATATACACCTGATCTTTGACAAGCATGTCAAGATTTATGTCAGCTTCTGGGTCGAGATATTTGGTAAGTACCATGCCCCATTTGGGGATATATTTCTCATAATTAACCGGAATAAGTTTAAAAGCATGTGGTTGAATATGCAAAATAAATACATATATTTGTTCTGCCTTAAACCCAGATTTTCTTTCTACTAGATCAATCATGGTTTCATTCAAATTCTTACCGTTCAACCCGCAGAAATATCCATTAGAATATGACCCACCTACCTGAAATAAAGCAGACTTGGAAATAGTGCTTCCAGTTTTATAATCTACAATAGCAATGGTAGGCTTATCAATTACAACGGTTTCATTTCCAAAACGATACTCTCCTTCATTAATAATAGCGATATCATCAATAGTTCCGGCATTACCCTGAGTACCATCTATGTCGGTGAGAAACATCTGCTCCTGCAAGATGGAAGAAAATCCGTAAGCCGCCTGAAACTTCTGCCATCCATGGAAATATGAGCCATCTTCTACATTCATAGAACCGAGGTCAAGCTCTCCTTTGTTCTGAAGCTCTACGGCAAGGTGAACTCTTTTCCCTCTGTTGGTGGCATGTTGCAAGACCTGCTGATTAACTACTGAAAAATCTGGTGAGACTCCTGTAGTCTGAAGAACTTTAGATGTTCCATGAAGAAGATAGTTTTCGTTATCTGATCTGCTGTAATCATGATCGTTGTCCAGTAATAAATGCGGGGATTTTATAAATATCATTTTTTCACCTCAGTCTTTGCTTTTCTGATCTCATCTATTTTATCAAGAATATCTTGGTGGAGATTGCAATCATAAATATCCTTTTTAACAAAGTTGTCGTAAATAACTTTTACGATCTTTTTCTCGGTAGAGTCCTCAAGCTTCTTTTTCAGAGCAGCTTCCAATTCCATCCTGAGATCTTTTTCAGCAATACTGTTATGTTCTGCAAGCTGAACCAAAACCTTAATCCACTCTAATAAATTCTGTGGTATCACGCTTGGTTTTGTCTGAGGTTCGTCAGAGTCTACATCACTGATAGCATAGTCAGCCCCCTCTA
>Ga0307928_10004417_pt1 | contig 10663 bp, 13 predicted proteins | sample AceLakmetagen232_FD_201815 | JGI IMG/M metagenome (GOLD analysis project Ga0307928, IMG submission 201815) | Saline water microbial communities from Ace Lake, Antarctica - #232 | ecosystem: Environmental > Aquatic > Non-marine Saline and Alkaline > Saline | place: Antarctica: Ace Lake...
GGGCGACTCCGAAGGCTGCATCGTCACGGGGGATTCGCTGCTGCTGATGGCGGACATGCCGGACGGGTGCGTGGATGCGGTGGTGACGGACCCGCCGTATGCCATACCAACGGTTGTTGCGCAAGGGCGGAAGATTACACGCAACGTCGGCGATCTCAGTATTGTTGAGGCCGGACTGCGGGTGTATTTGAGAACGTGCGTGCGTGTAGCTGGCGAAGACGGACGACTCTTTGTGTTCTGTGACGGGACATCGTACCCCGTCGTATTCCGCTGCCTCTACTCGAAAGCCGTGCTGGCCCTATTGGTCTGGAACAAAGGGCGCATCGGCATGGGACGGGAGTTTCGCAAGTCGCATGAGTTGATTTGCCACGCATGGCAACCACAAACCCCGATCTATGCTGACGGAATCGGACGGCCCGACGTGTTGCTGTGCCCGCCGCTGGGGGATGATCGGGTACATCCAGCCCAGAAGCCGGTGTTGCTCGTGGAGAAGCTACTTCCCGTTTGCGGCGACATCATCCTCGACCCCTTCTGCGGTTCCGGCACCACCTGCGTGGCGGCGAAGAAGCTCGGGCGGCGGTGGATTGGCATTGAGATTGACGAGAAGTACGCGGACATTGCCCGCAACCGCGTGGCCGGGACGCCGCGGCCGCTGTTCGCCGAAGCCACGGAAAGCAAGCCTGAAACGAAGCAACTATTCTAACTACCTTACAAATCGGCAGTTCTTACGAATGGCAAGGTCTATAACCGTGACGCCGAAACAACAACTAGCCGATGCCGGTTTGACAGAGCGGCAGACGGAATGCCTTGCCATGTACTACTTTGACGGCCTGACGCAACGAGAGATTGCGACCCGGCTGGGCGTAGTCAAGATGACGGTGTGCGAACACATCGCCGCCGCCCGCAAGAAGCTCGCCGCCGCCGGCATGAAAGCCTCGCGGCTGGAAATGTCCGCCTGGCCTCAGATCCACAGCATGGACCCCGGCCAGATAGACCGCCTCGGCCCCGCGGACGTTCGGGGCGTTTGGTAGCCTGAGCCTGAGCCTGAACCCCTGCCAGACGGGGTACGTAGGGCTCGCCCGCCGGTTTGCGGTTTGCCCGGCACGAAGCGCAAGCCGCGCCCCAACTCGACGTGCCGCGCCCGGAACCCCATCCGTCTCCCCCCGGTGCCGGGCCGGCGGTCGAGTGCTGCGAGGAGGAGGAGGCATGATGCTCGGCGCCTTGCCCCCAACGCCGGCCGGCTGGGTTGCCTGGGCTCTGGTGGCCCTGGTGCTGAGCCTGTTCCTGGCGACCATGCGAGACAAGAACCGGCGGTGAACGGCATGATACAGAGACCAGCGGAAATCATTATGGCGGGTGTCTTCGGAGTCCACGCCGCGGGTGCCGCGTCGAAGGATGCGTGGGGCTGTGCTATCGTCTGTGGCGTTCTGTGCCTGCTGATGGCTGTTCCGATCGGCTGGTTGCGCCGGCCCAGATGAACGGCGAGGCCGGCAAGGGCGACGGCAACCGCACAAGCGATTGGCGGGCGTACTGGGCGGAACACGAGCGAATCTATGGGTATAACAGGTTGAAAACAGGTGAGCGAATTTCCCAACAAGGCAACACAGTTTCAGCCCGGCCAGAGCGGCAATCCCGCCGGCCGGCCGAAGGAACGTCCGCTGAGGGATGCCCTTAAGGCGCTGCTGGAGGCTGGCGACGGCCAGAAGATCAAGGAACTAGCCAAAATTGGGTTGGAGGCGGCCACGGGCGGGGATTTCCGGTTCTGGAAAGAAGTCTTCGACCGCATCGACGGCAAGGTGATCGACGCGTTGGACGTGACCACGGGCGGGGAGTCGGTCAACGACCCGCTGGAGCCACTGCGGAAGTTGTCGCCGGAACTACGCAAGCGGGTGTTGGAAGAGCTTGGAGCCCCCCCGGATGACTGACAAACAAGCAGCGAAGTTCTGCCAGTGGTGCCAAGACACCCTCGGGCTGAGTGACTGGTCTGTGGAGCTCTGTTTGCAAGACGATCCGCCGTCGTGGACTAGCGCGAGCGATGGGCAGGTAGGGGCGTGCGGCAGAAACCGCCCGTACAAGAGGGCCACCATCTGGGTATCGCGTGCCCGGTGCACGGCAGACGGCTCTTGCCCGCTATCGACGATTGCCCACGAAATGATGCACGTCGCCGCCTCCGATACTGGCATCGAGGGCGACGATTCAGGTAGTGAGGCCTATGAGTTCCTGTGGAACAAGGTGGGCGACCTACTCGCCGCGGCGTACAAGGCGAAGGTCAGGCTGCCCGCCTGACGGGATGGGCGACCAGCGATGACGAGGCAGGAGCTCTGGTACTACATCGTCACGCAGTTCGGCGTATCGCTCCCGCACAAGGTCTTCACGCCCGGCCACAGTAGCCCGTTCGCATTCGTCGCCGACGCGTTCTTCCACCCCGGCAAGGACGTGGCCGCCTGGGCCAACCGATCGGGTATCAAGACGCTGGGTGCGTCGATCCTGGCCGCACTCGAATTCCGGTTCACTCAGGGCCTGCAAGGGCGGGTGCTCGCGGGCTCGGAGGCCCAGGCAAAGTTCTTGTACGCCTACTGGCAGGAATGGTGCGGCGGCCTACTGGCCGATTGCCTCAATGGCTCCGTAACGCAACATCTAACCCGCGTGAATGGCGGGAAGTTCTCCATTCTCGCCGCCTCGCAGAAGCAGGTCCGCGGGCCGAAGGTCCATCGGCTGTACGAAGACGAACTCGACGAGATCCCGCCGGATATCGACCGCAGCGCCGCGGGCATGATCGCCAGCCGCGGCGGTATACCCGGCCGCACGGTCTATACCTCGACCTGGCAGTACGCGAACGGCCCGATGGCGAAGCTGGTCGAGTCCTGCCCGGAAAACGGCGTTACGCTGCACAAGTGGAATCTGTGGGAATCGCTGGAGCAATGCCCGCAAGAGCGGCACGACGGCGGCAAGAACTGTGAGGACTGCCCCCTGGGGCCCGTGTGTCTGGCCAAGGCGCGTGAGTACCACCTCGACCCGGAATGGCCCGTTGGGATCGCGGCCGAGACGTGCGGACTGTACACGATTGACGATGCGATCAAGTCGTACCGCAAGGTCGGCACACTCATGTGGGACGCCGAGTACGAGTGCAAGCGGCCGTCGATCGAGGGCCTTGTCTACCCGATGTTCGACGCGGACACGCATCGCTGCGATACCCCGCCCGCGGATCTGAAGATTTACCGGGCGATCGACTGGGGGCTGAACGTCTTCGTCTGTCTGTGGATTGGCCTTGACAAGAACGGCACGGCCTACCTGCTGGACACGTACCGATCAGAGCGGGCGACGATCCCGCAGCACGCGAAGTACATTCTCGCCCACAAGCTGAAGGACGCGAGGGCCACCTACTGCGATCCGGCGGGCCGGAACCAGAACGACCAAACCGGCAAGAGCGACGTTCAGGTATTCGGCGGGCTAGGTATTGAATGTAGTTTCAAACTCAGCAAGAAGCTGCGCGAGGTCCACAACGGGCTCCAGATGGTCAGGAACGCCCTACAGCCGGCGAGCGGCTCGCCGCGGCTTTTCTACGTGCCCAGCCCGGCCAACCGAACATTCGTCAAGGCGATGCAGTCCTATTGCAATCGCAAGGTGAACAGTATCTGGATCGACGAGCCGCAGGACCCCCAGGAGTATGAGCATATTCCCGACGCACTGAGATACTACTTCGTGAATCGCTCTGTCTCGCAGGGCATTGTCGCCCGGCGTATCGGGGCAGGGTAAGGAGAGTGGCATGGATGTCCACGACCTATTAGCGACGCGGGTGGGCGAGTTGCTTTCATCGCTCACAGCGTATTGTAGTGCAGCAGCCGCGGAGAACTCCGGCAAGGTCCCCGACGCTAGCGACCCTCCCGAAGACCCCGACTTCTTCCGGGAGCGGCAGGAGGAAATCGCCTCTGCGCTGCGCGGGATCTGGCGAATACTGGCGGGCGGCCACACGTGCGCGTCGTGCCGATGGTGGCGCAAAGACGAGGATTGCAATGTCGATGGTCCCGGCGTGAACTACCCTGAATACTACCGCCGCTGCTACTGTCCTGGCCGTGATCGGAATGCTGGCCCCGCTGGCATGGTGGCTGGTAGCGAGTCGGATGATAGCGACTGGCGGCGGGGTGGCTATGACGCCGCGAGCGTGTTCACGGGCCCGGCTTTCTCGTGTCCCCAGCACAAGCAGTGGGGCGCGGAGGGCGAGTAGCTGATGGCACGCACGCTGATTATCTCGGCGCCCCGTAGCGGCACGACGTTCATTGCCGAAGTACTTCAGGCCGTGGGCCTGGACATCCCGCATGAATGCCACGGGGAAGACGGCGCGGTCGGTTGGGAATACGCGGTGGATCGCGAGCGCACCAACTGGGGCGGTAAGCGGAGCGATCGGCCATTCGGCGCCGCATTCCATCAGACGCGCGAGCCATTGGCGACGATCACTAGTTTGCAGACGACGTGGGATTGCACGTGGGACTGGATTGGCGAGTCGCTGCCGCTGCCGGACGATCTGCTCCGCCGGTGCATGGCGACGTACGTCGGTTGGCATCGCCTGTGTGACGGCGTCGCGCCCCAACAGTACCGTGTCGAAGACGTGCGCAACGGGACGAAAACATGGGTGCGCCTGTGCGAGTGGCTGGGCCTGCCAGCGGGCACACGATGCCCGGACGTGCCGGCGGATACCAATACGAGAGAGCACAGCACATTGACGTGGGCGGACTTGGCGAACGCAGACTGGGCCCTGGCCGGTGAAGTTCGCCTGGCCGCCAGCCACTACGGCTATGCGCGAGGTGAGGGATAGATGGCTGCCGACGAACCGACCACTACCGATTTCGACCCGTCTCAGACGGGGGCGAACTACAACACACTCCTCGAGTCGTGGGAACTGTGCAGGGATTTCGCGGAAATGCACCTGTCGATTCTGCGGGACGGTACGTACCTCGACAAGTTCGGCCACAACGAGGCAACGGGCGAGGCAACCGCTCCGTACGCATGGCGCAAGCAAGCGTCGCTGGCGATGGACCACTGCGCGGACCTGATTGGCCTCCGCGTCGATAACATATTCCGGACACCGCCCGTACGCAAATACGAGGATTCGCCGCATGAGGCGTTCATCAACGAATTCTTGCGCGACGTGGACGGCGGCGGTACGGGTATGACGGAGTTCATGCGGCGGCATTTGCCGCAATACTACGCGCTCGGCGTCGATTTCGTAGTGGACAAGGAGGCGCCCAAAGACGCGACACCGGCAACGCTGGCCCAGGAGCGCGAGTTGGGCCTACTGCCCTACGTGCATGCCTTCACGCCGCTGGAGCGCGTGGACTGGGCGTGCGATCACGCGGGCAAGTACCTCTGGGCCCGATACGACCTGGGCCTGGTGCCCGCGGCCGACGAACAGGAAGACGCCGCGGGTTCGCACCTGTACTTGACGATGATGCCTAACATGTGGCGGCTGTATACGGTCAACAGCGACGACGACTCGCCGACAACGGTTCAGACCGGTACGCACGCGCTGGGCCAGTGCCCGGTAGTCTCGTTCTACTTCAAGACGAGTATGCGGTCGGATTATCCCCAGGTCCCCATTTCGCTACTGACGCGGATCGCGCCTATCGCACGGTACTTGCTGAACCTGGTGAGCGAGATCGAGGTCGACATACACCGCAACGTCGCGTTCCTAGTAGCGACTGGCGTGGAAGCGGACAAGATCCCGACCGAGATCACACCTATGAGTTGCTGGGCTCTGCCGGACGGGGCGGAGATCCAGGATGTGTCCGGCGCGGTAGGGCACATCACAGCCAAGGTCGCGTTCGCCCAGACGCTGATGGAGACGATCCTTCGCATCGGCAAGCTGACCGGCGCTACGGGCGACCTCAAGACGCGGGCGGCGTCCGGTGTGCAAGTCGCGGTCGAACGGACCGATCTTGATAACGAAATGCGAATGACGGCCGCCCAGGCCGAACAGGTCGAGACGGACCTTGTGTGGATGGCGGTTTGCCGGCACACGGGCAAGCGAATCGGGAAAGACGAACTCGGCTTCACCGTCCAGTACAACACGAAATATGTACTCACCGCCGTGGGCGAACTGATTGCCCAGGCGAAAGAATTTGTCGGGTTGGGCGTGGAAGGCGAAGTGCCGACCATGCTGCGAATCCTGCTGCGGAAGGTGCTGGACGCGACGGCAAACGAAGACGCCCAGGAATACGTCAACGCGCTGGCCGAGTTGGAGGCGGCGGTCTTCGATTCGCTGGCCGGGCCGCTGCCGGCGTTCGGCGAGGATGCGGAGGGAGACGAGGAGGCGGAGGCCCCAACGGAGGACCCTTCGGGGGATGAGTTGGAATTGGACGAAGACGAACTCTGAATAGCGCCCCTGGCGCGAGGAGGTAGCAATGGCTGTTGACCCCCACAAACCTGCTCTCAAGATTGCCGACAAGGACAACGGGCGTGGCCCGGTTGTCATCGACACGAACTTCGGCAAGCTCCGCGACCATATCGAAATGGACGACGTATCGCTGCCGGACAAGCTGCGGATACAGATTCCGCTGATACGCGTGCTCCTGGGGGTGGCAGAGAAGCAGGCCACCGGCCTCGGCCTGGCCGAAGAGCTCGGCATCAAGGCGGACTGACGAGGTAGCGCGTGCCAACCCAGATCCGCCAAGCCGTTTCCGTGCTTCGCCCGTTCCTGTCCGGAACGCAATGGCGCGGCCGACTCGACCGGCTCATTGGCGCGTATGCCACCGGGCACCTGTTCAGTGTGTGGCGAACGTCGCGGGGCGGTTTCCGAACTACCAAACGCCACCGCGAGCACGGCGAGAAGCTGTTGGACGCGATCACCGCGGAGATCGTCAAGCGCGACCTGCCGGAAGCATGGCGGGCTGGTAGTGACTCGGCTAAGCCGATCCTCCGCGGGCTGGTCGGGCGGACGGGCAAACTGGAGTCGCTGGCCGACGCGGCACGGGCCCTGCACCTGACCGGCGCCGTTGCCAAGAACGCACGGCGTGAGCTGGCCTCGATTCGGGCCGCGTTTGCCGCGGAGCTGAAGACCTCCGGCAAGATGCTATCGGGCGAGGTCGAGGCGGCATTCGCCCGCGGGGCCCGCGACCATCAGGGCCGGCGTGCCCTGGCGGAAGACCTACTGGAGTCAGAGCGGGGTGCCCGCAAGCAACTGTCGCAGGCATACCGCGAGGTCAGATCGACCGGCAAGGGTCTACAGCAGGCAGAGCGCACGGGCACGGACGCCGAGATCAAGGCCGCTCGCACAGCGTACAACGTGGCCAACCGCAAGCCGGGGCTGGTCAAGACGCTGCTGGCCCGATTCGAGACGCGAGTACAGGGCCACGCGCGGGACGCGATCCGCCAGGCGGCACAGGCCAGTCAGACGGCCGCATTCAAGCAGGCGGGTTTCAAGACCGCGACGTGGGTGGCGGTCAACGGTAGCGATTCCTGCCCGTCCTGCGATAGCCGCCACGGCACTACGAAGTCATTCAAGGATTGGTGGGGCGACGGGCCGGGCGACGGCGGGACAATTTGTGGTGCGTCTTGCATGTGTCAGTTGGTCCCGGAAGAGTTCGCCGCCACGCGGCAGGGCCTCGACAAGCCGGTGCGCCTGGACGGCGGCGGCGGCCGGAAGCCCAAGGCACCCGCGCCGGCCGAGACGATAGCACCGAATGCCTAGCCGACTGATGTCTTGCCTTCAGTGCCGCCACGCCCACGATTCTTTGCAGTCGTGTGCGGCGTTCCCGGCGGGTATCCCGTTTGACGTGGCCGCGGGCTTCCATTCGCACGAGACGGCCATTCCCGGCGACAACGGCATTCGCTTCGAGCCGGCCGCTGATACACGGGAGGCGGACAATGGATAACGACAGCATCGCGTGCCCAGCCTGCGGGGCAGACATGGACCCCCTGGGCTGCGAGAAGACCACGGCGTGCCCTGACTGCGGTTGCGAATGGGCGTGGGCTGACAGCATGGAAGGCTTGCGAGAAGTGGAGGGAGGCGACGACACCTATCTGGATCGATAACCCCCCTCCCGCACAGTAACACCCGCACTGCTACAGCCCCGGTTTTCTGAGAACGCGCGATTGCGCCCAACTGGTTAACGATTACCTCACGATTACCTCACGATTGCCTTCGCATAGGTGCGGGTTCGATTCCCGCGCGCCACTGTAGGCAAAGGACCGGAGGCGGATGCGCCGACGCAGCCCTTGCCGGCTGCTATATCTTGCTTGTACTGCCGCATCCCGGCAGTTCAGCCAAGACGCCGGCGGGGCTGAGTGAGAGTCCGGCTTTATAGCCAACATCGTCCAGGGATACGCGAGTGGTGGAAGCAGCCCGCGAAGTGGTGACGTCTACACAAGCCTTTTGCGATGGCTATCGCGGATAACCTGGCGGAGAGACACCAGTTAGCAATGACGTCAAGACGCTCTGTGTGCCGCGTCCAGCCGGCTTGCGTGAACAGGCCTAAGCGGCGGCACACAATACAGATGGGCGGCGCTGGATAGACGCCCTACGCGGAGACGGGTTGCCCCCGTTCCCGCTGGCACGCAACGCACAGAGCACCCTCGCCGCGCCCTACCAGGAGGAAGGGCACGGCAACAGACCCTTTCCCGCCCATTGGGGGCGGACCTGCTGCTGACGGACGCCAGCCGGCGCCGCCCGCGGCTCAGACCATACGGCGAAGCCTCGCCACGAACGGAAGGCCAGGAGGCCACACCATCATGTTTCACGATGAATTCTCACGCCCGTTTTCTGTAGTTCCCTCGCACGCCCGATGCTTCGCCGAGGAAGACTCCGACGCCGGGGGCGACCCTGGTGCCGACCCGGACCCGGACGACAAGGACTGGAAGACGGAATACGGCAATGAGGCGGTGCAGTCCAGGAAGTACAGACTCCGAGCGCAGCAGGCGGAAAAGGATTTGGCAGACGCCAGGGCCAACGCCGTCAGCCAAGAGGACCTGGACGAACTGACGCGGCTGCAAGCGGCTGAGGCCGAACGCACGGCTGCGGAAGAGGAAGCCGAGCGGGCCCGGCAGGCCAAAGCCGGCGAGTTCGATGCACTGGCAAAGGCGGCCGAGGACAAGCACAGCCAGGTTCTTGAGCAAAAGGACAAAAAGCACACCGAGGCTCTTGCCGATCGGGACGCCCAAATCGCAGGCCAGGCCGCGGCGCTGCAGCGCGCTACGGCGGAAGCGCAGTTGGTAGCCGAGCTTGCCAAACAGGGCTGTGAAGATCCGCAGGAGGCCGCGTTCCTTATCTTCAATCGCCACGAGGTTTTTCCGCAGGCTGTGATCGGCGATGACCACAAAGTCACGGTGCAAATTGTGGACCGCGACGGTAACGAGGTCATCGACAAAGAGGCGGACGGCGAGTTCCTGGGAATGGATGGATGTGTTCGTGGGTTCCTTGGTACGACAACGGGCCAGCGGTTCCTGCCACCGTCCGGCGATACCGGCAGTGGTTCCCACCGCGGCGCGCCCGGGGGCCCGCTCGCGGGCATCACGCAAGCTGTACTTCTGGCAGATCCAGACAAGCATGTGAACTTTCTCGAAAAACATGGGGCCGACGCCTTTGGCAAGTTGCCCCGGAAATAGTAGAGCCAACGGAGGAAAAGAACCTTGGCAATTTCACTGTACACCGACGGAACCGTTCCGGAGCTCCTGCAACAGCATCAGTGGGCGGGCCTCGCGGAGAAGCTAGACGTTTTCAACGCCAATACCAGCGGCGGAATTGTCCTGTCGAGCAACCCGGCGGAGCAGTCGGTGCTGGGCGGCCACTATCGGCAGACCACGCGACCGAAGACGATTGCGAGCCTCGATGCGAGAGTGGATGTGACTGCGACGGTTGATCTCACTCCGCTGAAACTGGAGACCACCGAGGGCTCCAGTGTGATTCAGACTCGCACGCTCGGGCCGGTGGATGTCGCGGACGATTTCCACAAGCGCACGAAGATGACTCGCGCGGAGGTTGTCACCAACATCGGTGACCAGTTTGGCCAGGCACAACTGCAGGCGCTGCGCAATAACGCGATTGCCGCTCTGGTTGCGGCTGCGCAGAACGTCGACTCTGGTTCGCATGTGCTCGATGAGGCGAGGGCCAAGACTTCGGGCGCCAAGGTGACCATGACGGCCACCTATGCAGAGAATATGTTCCAACTGATGCGAGACGCTCGCGACCAGATGGTCTGCTGGGTGATGCCGTCGTTCGTGTTCACAAGCCTGCGCACGAACAACCTGGCGACGTATACGGCGAACGCGATCTCGGAGAAACTCCTCGAACAGAAGGCCGTGTACGAGTTCATGGGCCTGCCGATTCTCGTCGTGGACGCGCCCGCGCTTACCTCGGAGCTGACCTCCAGCTACTACACGGAGTACGGCGTGCTGCTGCTGGGCCGGGATGCGCTGACCGCGCGTATCATAGACGAGATGGCCACCGAGGTCGACCGCAACATCAAGGCGCCGTCGCCGGCCAGTACGTTCCGCGGGCAGTATTATGTGGACTGGGCGATTCGCGGGGCGCAGTGGGACCGCTCGGGCGGCGGCATTAACCCGACCGATGCGACCCTCGCCACCTCCAGCAACTGGGACGACGACTGCGAGGACCATCGGGAGTTCCCCGTGGTCTACGGCATCTTCAACGGCTGATCCACAATGCGACGAA
>Ga0307928_10004419_pt1 | contig 10663 bp, 15 predicted proteins | sample AceLakmetagen232_FD_201815 | JGI IMG/M metagenome (GOLD analysis project Ga0307928, IMG submission 201815) | Saline water microbial communities from Ace Lake, Antarctica - #232 | ecosystem: Environmental > Aquatic > Non-marine Saline and Alkaline > Saline | place: Antarctica: Ace Lake...
TAGTCGTATTATAGATTTTTACTTTCATAAAAGTATTGTTAGTTAATTAGCTTGTGTATGAAGCACCATCACCTTGTGAACCCCAAGCACCTCTCCAGTTCTTATTACCAGTTTGATAACGAGCATAAAAGTCGTAGACAAAGTTCTTGTTACGATTTTCTGTCCATGTGCTAGGAGTGTATGGCTCACGTTCTAAATGAAAGAAAGGTGAACGCATACTATCAATCAACTGCCATTGAGTATCAGAACCTTGCAATGCTTCAGAACCAACCCACTTAGTGCTCATAACAGTAATATTACCATCATAGATGTTCATGTCATTGTTAGCTGTTCCACTACGTAGTTTAGATTTATTAACAATCATTGCATTTTTTTCTAAGGCAGTCGGTACTAATAAAATAATATTACCTGAACCATAACTTTGCATTAAATCACGGTCATCTTTCTGATTGACTAAAGCCTGTCGTCCAGTTTCTTGGTTAGCTTCAGTATAGGTAATTCCAGTTGTAGAGGCATTTGATTGTGTAGTGTTTGAAGTAGTCGTTTTCTTAATAGGATGAATTGTACTGAATACTGGAACTCCATCAGCATAAAAAGATAAACTATTAGGCAATGAAGCCTGTGCAGTATAACCATATCCGAAAATTGAAAAATCATCTTCGTTTATAGTCTGCATGTAAGAAATCTTTAAATCCCTAATTTCGTCCATTGTATCAGCAATATCTTTATCTCTATCATTACGAGCCTCTAAAGTAACATCAACACTATCAGTTTTCTTAATTGGATTTAATTGAACCTGATAAGCAGGTACACGAGTGTCTTGTTCAAAGTTTGCTCCCTCTGCGGTTTCAACAGCTCGTTTAAATCCTGTTTTTGAGATAATAGTCTCACGTGCTTGGTCGGTAGTTCGCTTTTTGAACAAATTAGTTGAGGTATTTTGTTCAATACCTAATGTTTGTTCGTTAGCGATAGCGTAAGCCTCGTCAGCTTGGTTTTCTGCTTCCATTACTTTAGCTGAAAGACCTGCTATAAAACCACCACCCCAAGTACTTCTTGTTTCAATACTTGCCATATTTTAATTTTAGTAAATTAAGCTAACACACTGTCCATCTCAGACATAGCAATAGATACGATTAAACGTGTACTATCACTTGGGTCAACCCCGTGTGAGTAAAAGTTTGCTGGTGTAGCGATAGTACGAGTTGCGGTAGTCTCTAATAACTGACCGTAAGTTGTATTTTCACTATCAACATCAATTTTGACACCACGCTTATTAGAATTATTAATTGTGCCTAAAGTACCGCTTACTGTCGCAGAGTATTTAGTAGTTGTAGCCTTATCAAATAATCCCCAATAAGTTTTAGTCGTAGTGTTAGTTGAACCAGTCGCTTGTGCGTCAGCAGTGGTTGAAGCCGCTGTCCCAGCAGACACGGTTGTTACAGGATGTGGATTACCGTATTTATCAGTAATGCTATTAAGAATACCAAAAATAGGTTGTGCCGCTACTCCATAAGTAGCAACATCATCCGCTTGTGAGTAAGTCAAATAAACATCACCAATATTAGCTGTAATACTATCGTCTAGTAAAACTAACTCAATATCACGATTACCATTTCCCTGTGTTCCGGCTGAATTAAAAGCCATATTTTTGAGCCAACCCAAGAGGCTGTCGCCATACGCTTGGATTATTGGCTATTAAGTAAATTATAAACTGACTCTGGAACATTTCGCTTACCTGTTAAAACTTGTTCTTTAAATTGTTTAAATAGTTCTATATTACCGTCTAAATGGTCATTAATTATTTCCATTTCACGTTCAGAATAGTCAGATTTAGTTCCAGCAGGAGCACCTGTTCCAGCAGGTACATTAGCGTTCGTAGGTGTAGGTGTAGGCTTTTCTTTATCAATGTTTACATACTTATAAGCTCGGCTTAAATCTTCTAAGATACCGTCAACTGACGTACCGTGCTTAGGTGTGTATTCATCTTTAATAGCGTCAAACTCTAACTTATTTACCTCAGGATGGTCTTTTACAAACTTACGAATGGCTACCTTTTCATTACTCTTGCGTTCAGTCTTAGTCTTAGCTTCAAGACCTTTCTGAACACCATCTGTAACCATTTTATCAACATCCTTTTTCCATTCATCACCCTCAGGAGCTTCAACAGGTACTGTTGGTTCAACTGCAGGTGTCTCAACTTCTTCTTCTAAGGTAAAATCATCAGCTTTCTTAACTAATAGAGCAGTCTTATAATTATCATTGTCTCCAACGATTTTATCAACATCTACTCCCTCTTCTGCTAATTGCTTTTTTAAAGAGTCAACTTTTTCTCCCTTTATCTCTTCAGGAGTTTTAATTTCCTCTGGTTTTATTACAGGCTGGTCAGTGCCTTCAGGAGTTTGCTCTTCTGGTTTTACACCATCTTTGTCTTTAGTCATATTTTTAAAACCTTTTTGTTAAACGGTTAGGTTCGTCCGTCTTATAAATAAAAACTTCCGCCTGAATGACGGAAGTATCGCATTTAACCTAACCCGCTGAGACAAAGTTAGCTTAAATGCGAATATCCAACATTCAAACTGTCTCAACGTTATTTAATTGTTAATTAATCATTTTTTATCACTTTTTAAATGTAATAATAAAATTCCTTTAGAAAAATTAGAAGGTTTAACTTCAATTCTTTTTACTTTTCTTTTTTTCTTTTCTAAAATAAACATACTTATTTTTTAACAGGTTTCTTATCCTTCTTCTCCTTATATTCTTTCTCTGCTTGTACTGCCATTCTTAATAATTCAATCCTACGTCCATTTAACTCAACAATAGTCTGAAAATCTCTCTTTGCAGTAGCATTAGTTATATCTCTTAATATTTCTACATCTCTTACGTATATATAAGACTTAAAGCCTTCGTTCTCGTGAAGTTCTGCAAGAAAGTTCTTTTCTTCTACCTCATACTCACAGTCTTTATTAATGCCTAAACTATCTAACGTGTCTTGTTTAAGTTTACTTATCTCATCATACAATCTACCTTTACCTGCTATTATATTGCTATTTTCTTGTTTTAAATCTTTAACCACTTGTTCTTGGTTTAGAATTATTCTCTTCAACCTTTTAATTAGTTTTGTATTAAACATACTCAGCTTTTAATAAATTATTTTACCACTATTTATATCAAAAAATTCAACCCATTCATCACTTCCTTTTTCTTTGACCTCTAATATACCTTCACTTTCTTTTATTCCATAGCCTTCACCTGCTTTATATAAAATACCTTCTTTATCGTTCTCTGTTAAATTTAACTTACATCCAGTAATTGCTAAACTAATTACTAAGATTATTAAGATTTTGTACATACTCAGCTTTATTCTACACCACTTAATTGTGGTGGTAAGTTATTTTGTCCTTGTAATTGTTTTTGTCCCTGTAACTGCTGTACTCCCTGTAAAAGATTGGTAGTCTGATTACCTTGTGAAGCCTCTAAATACTTATTAGGATTATCATCATACGCTCTCATAAAGTCTTTAAAGAATATCTCTTGTGCTCCTTGGAATATCTCAGGGAACATAGCTTGTACTCCTGCTATCTTTTGTGTGTTATCTGCTATCGCTAAACTCTTAGAACGCTTAAATGAACTCTCCATTATTACTTTAAGATGATAGTCTACGTTTAAAAGGAAGTTAGGTGTTATGTTCATTCTCTCTAGGTTAATGCCTTGAAACTCTGCTATATCTTCAATAGCTTGTATCTCATCAGGTGTTTCAAACTCTTGTCTATTGTTCTTAACTACAATCTCTTGTATGCCTATCTCATTACCTACTACTACATCTTCTACTCTAAACTCTGCACCCGGAAGTAATTGAAACTGTATGATATTAGGTATTGCTAATTTGGCTTTTTGTAATACAAGGTTCTCCATCATCATATTAAACTGAGATAACATCTGTCTTGCATTTTCCTCAGCAATGACCTGTCCTCTTGCTGTAACATTAGGCTGTGCTTGTCCTTGAGCCACAGGGTCTACACTCGCTAAATCTATATTCTTGCCTATCTCATTGATAAAACTAAAGTAAGACTGGTCTGGACTCTTAAACTGTAATTCACGAAACTGAGTAATATCATCTACTTTAATCTTACGTCCCGGTAATAACATGTGGTCTTCCATTTCATTCTCTGCACTCGTAACATATGGAGGATTAATCGCTAACTTAACTTGTTCAATTCCCATATTATACAGAGCATCAATGGCATCTACATCACCTTGTAATTTGAACGCTAAAGACATACCAGCCCAAAACTCTCCACCTGTGAATGGAGCACTTATTGTCTTGGCGAAAGGATACTTTTTAGGCTTACCATTATTCCAAGGCATTGGTGTATCTTGTAGTACGACACCATTAGCAACAATAACCATTCTATCATTAAAACGGTCAAATACTCTTAAAACTTCTATCCTATCGTCCTTAATTCTTTCGTGCCACTTGTCTCTGTAGTATGTCTGTGATAACTCATCTCTTACTGCACTTCTCTGTAAGACGAACTTATGATTACCAAAGTTCTTAAACTCATATAAGAAGTGTTCTTTCTCGTATAAGGTACGCCAAGCTGTTAATGGTTGTCTTTGTACGTCACGTATATAAAAACTCCATACAAAGAAATCTTCAGGTGAGATAGTTTGTGAGAAGCCACGATTAGTCTTAAACTCTTCTTCATCAAACACTACTATTCCCGTATTAGGGTCATACTCAGTTATAATCTTACGTTTATGTGTTTGGTTATCAATTCCCTTGTATACGATAACAAGTCCATCACTCTCACAATCAAATGCCTCAAAGAAATATTCTGTATCGGCGGTATCATCTCGGTCAATACTATCCTCACTCCATTTATGAAGTCCTTGTATAACTTGTCCTCTCTCTTCGTCTACAATGTTATTCTCAATCGTTGCCGTAACCTTAATTTCAGGTCTTTTAGTAGCTACTCTTGCTAGAATAGCCATTAGTTTATTTAAAGGTGCAACTGTCTTAATATTTGAACGTCCATCTACACGAGGTCTAGCCCATAGATTAAACATCTTACGGTTATCCTCTAGGTATTTAAAATACGTCTTATCGTTAAACTGTCTATAAGACTTATTAGAATTATTCCACATAATCCTAAAGTTCTCATAAGCCCACTTACGAGTTTCTAAATCCTTTTCACTTGGTTGATATATATGTTGTATTTGTGTTTGTGTTTGTACTTCTGCCATTATTAATAGGCTCAGCGTTTAGTTTAGTTTTAACTGCTTCCCAGAGTGTGTATGCTAATTCTTCAGGTTCTATAATTTGTCCTATCGTTAGTTCTTTATTTACTCTTATATTCATTCCTACTCAGCGTATATTAAAATCCTTTTTATATCGTCTAAAAATAGAAATAGTTAAATTATCTTTACCTATCTCGCTAACTAACTGTTTTTTTAATTGTTTAGTTCTTTTTCCACTCATATTAATAACCTGCTTTATTACTTCCCATTGGGATGTAGGGTGCTTGTTTACTTTTATTTACTGGACTCACAGCCTCTTGATTAAAACTTAGTACATCTGGTCTATCTTTTAACTTACCTACTGGGAACTGTATTAATTGATTTTCTAACTCTCCACCTTTTAATGAAAATCTATGTTTAATAATACCATTTTTATACATTGGTTGTAATCCTCTAATACGTATCTCCTTATCGCTCTTAGTGTTAATCTCTTCTATTGTAAAGTATATCTCTCTACGTTGCATTTCTTTCTTCATAAAATGGGCTAGTGTAGATTGATAAGCATTAGACTCTATCCATATCTTAATATTAGCCATTGGATAAGTCTTTTTCAATCTACCATACATCTCAAATATTATGTCTATATTCTTTGAAGGGTCAATCATTCCAGAATTATCTTCTAATATATACCAATAAGGTTTTTCATTAACCTTTGCTACTGCCATAATACCTGTCTCGCAATTCTCTTTCTTAGATTTCTTACCAGTTGCAGGGTCTACCAATATATTAATAACCATCTTCACATCCTCTATCTCAAACTCTTCAAAGTATCTAAAATATTCTGGTTTAAATTCTTGTAATTCACTTATTAAAGGTTGTTGTTGATATAAAGATGACCATACCATTAATCCTACTGTATTCTTAGTCTTATTCAGTGATTTAATATCATATTTATCTTCCCATAATGGTTCGCCTATTTTCCTAAACTTCTCTTCTTGCATGGCTATTGCAGGAAAATCAATTATCTCCCAATTCTCTGCATATTCTCCACCTTCTTTTTCAGCCTCTAATAACCTACCTGCTAAATCATCATAATGCCAACGAGTAAGAATTAATATAATCGCCGCATCTTTCTCTAATCTAGTATAAAGTGTTGAGGTATAATAATCCCATGTCTTTTCTCTGTAAGTTTCACTATCAGCCTCTTCTTTATTTTTAATAGGGTCATCTATAATTAAAAGTTTAGCACCTTTACCTGTAATTGCTCCACCTAATCCTGTTGCAGTCATACTCCCGCCTTCTTTAAGTTCCCAAAATACTTTTGACTGGCTATCTTTCTTTAAACTTATACCAAACATTCTATTAAATAAATCAGACTGTACAACATCTCTTCCCTTACTACCAAATGTTGATGCTAAATCTCCCGAATAACTTACTGTAATAACTGGATGCTCTGGATTTCTTCCTAAATACCAAGTAGGGAATTTAATAGTAGTCAATTCACTCTTACCATGTCTGGGTGGCATAAACACCATTAATCTTTTTAGTTCACCTCTTTCAATCGCTTCTAACTTATCAGCTATTATTCTATGATGCCAATTAAATTTATAATTCTTTTGTGTCAAACAACAGTAAGCTCTAAAATTATTCTTCGCTCCCTGTTCTAGCATTTGCAATTTCTTTTGCGACACGTTTAATTTGTTCTGCATCATAATCTTTAATTGTAAATTCTGCTTTTATATCTATATTTTTACCTAACTCTTTATCAATTACTTTAAAAGCTAATGTTCTCTTTTCTTTCTCGTCTATATCATTATCTTTTTCTAAACTCTTATTACCTATATAAAATGACTGTTGTAATAAATGTTTTTTTGCATTCTCAATACCAAAACCTTTACGTCCTGCTTCACCTTTTTTCCATTCTTCATTTCCTTTTTGAAATACCATATGTATTAATACATTTTATTTAACTAATATTAGCCTTTTTTCTTCTTTTTTTTAGGTTTCTTTTTAGGATAACCAACATTTTTAGGCATCTATTTAATCTCCTCGTCAATAATATCTCCTGCGTAAGTATTCCAGAACATAGCCTCTTTGAGTTTTACCTGTACCATGCTTAACTCTGTTCTGGCAGTATTACCGATAGCATTACCAAGGTCTTTGTTAATTTCTAAACTAGCATTGATTAATTTCTCAATCTCTATTGATTTTTCTTTTGCTGGTGTCATAGTTTTATATTAATTAATTATTCAACATGCTTACCCTCTACACCTCGTGCTTCTCTGTCCTCTGTTCTTTTATTAAGCCACATAAGAGCTTCTTCCATTTTAATAATTGCTACTGAATTTTCTCTACAAGGAAAACGTGAGTTTAAATCTTTTAATCTCTCAATAGACACGCTTAACATTTCCTCAAGAGTTGTCCCATTTTCAAAAGAACCATCTTCATTTAATTTATAAAAAGTTATTTCTTGAAATTTTTGAGTACCTTCTTTGTCTTCTTTGCTAGAAAAATCCCGTTTAAATTGTAATAAAGCATATTTATTTTTTTCTTGTGTTGATACAGTCATAGTTTTATATTAATTTATAAATTCTCCATAACTTTTGTCAAAAGAAGAATAATCATTCTTTTCTTACTATCTTCACTTTTTTTAATTTCTTTATTTCCTAATAAAATAACAAAATCTTTCTTTGATTGATATTTGCCATCTTTAACCTCTTGACTAATATATTTAAAGATTAACTTTCCTTTTTCAGTTTCAAATTCTCCAAATTGAAATTCCGTTACATTTGTTTCATCTAAAATTAACTAACAATATTGTTTCGCATCATTATAAGTCATATTATAATCTTTCTATCGCTAAAATCTGTCCTTGTCTTACTGAGTTCTCTGGTTCAATCTCAATTACGTCAAAGATTTCCTTCTCATTAGGTTGAAAAACACTGTCTACTTTAAACTGTTTATATAATACCTTATCTCCTACCTTAATACCTTTAAGAAAAGGGTTACTATTATTCTCTGGTAAAGCAACTATTTCTCCCCAAAGATGAACTCCATTATCTCCATTAGCTGAATTTGATAAAGAAATACCATTTATAATGTGCTTATTTTCTAGTTTTCTCACCGTGAGGCGATTTCCGATTGGGATTAACATAAATCTAATTTAGACTCTATTTCGTCCTCAATGACACAGCCTGAGGTTAAGATAACATGACTTGCAAAACTAACTGAGTTCTCTATTACTGCTCTTGTTACTTTTGTAGAGTCTACAACTCCGCTCTCTGTTAAATCTTCAAACTTATCTGTTAAAGCGTTATAACCTTTCGTACCGTCTGATGGTTTATACTCTTTGCCTGAATTAACTGCTATTTGTCTAGGTATCTCTTCTAAGGCTTTCTTTAAGAGTTTAGACTGACACTTATTCGCTAATCGTTGATAAGTAACTCCTCCACCGGCAACAACTCCTTCTTCTATTGAAGCCTTACTTGCTTGGATAGCGTCCTCAATCCTTAAATATCGTTCACCCATTTCTATTTCTGTTATTCCTCCTGAGTGTATCTTGGCGATACCTGAACTTATTATATTAATACGTGTTTCTAATTCATCCTTATAAGATTTCTTACTTGCTTCATCTTTTTCTTTTTTAAGACCTTCAATGCGTTCCTCTAACTTTTTCTTATCACCGTTACCTCCTATAATCGTTGTAGTCTTCTTTGTCGCAATGACTTTTTTACAACTCCCTAAGACTTGTTCTGGTTCTGCAGTCCTTAGTTCAAATGCTTTATTAATTAATACTCCGCCGGTTGCTATGGCTACGTCCTCTAAATTACTAGGTGCTTCTACTACTAAATTCCAAAAGCCTACTGGTTGGTCTTGTTCTACCTTATTTTGCATAGCATTTACTAGGTTTTGTGCCATGAAGTTAAGTGCCTCGGCATTTACTGAAAGTTCTTTTGTGATTACGAATAGTCTAATATCTCTTATACTTTTATGTTCGTCCCCCATTTTCTTAGCCATTTTCTGTATAAAAGGAAGAATATCTATTTGGTCGTGTAACTTATCATCTAAGCATAAAACACGCATATCCTTATAAATTCCTTCCATTCTACGAGGATGATTAATAAATACTGTTGCCTCTTTAAATCCGTTCTTAAAGTGTATTCCTTTTATTATCTCGGTTTCAATACTCTTTTTATTACTTCCTTCTGGGATAGCGTTAAATCCTTTACCTAACTTCTCGTAAACTTCTTGCATAGCGTCTCCTATCTCTTTATCGTTATTACCTGCTATAAAAGCTACATTCTTAATCTGTTCTGATGTAGTAACTGGTTGTGATAATCTACCTAATTCCTCGTTAATTCCTTTTAAATCACCCATTAACTCATTCTTTATGTCTACAGGATTTCGTTCATCCTTAAAGCCAAGTTCAATTAACTTCTGACTTACTATCGCTGTACTTGTCGTTCCGTCTCCTGCTACCTCGTTAGTCTGACGGCAAATATCCTTCATCATCTCTACTCCTGTATTAACAACAGGGTCTTGGTCTTGGATATGATTAGCTATTTGAAAGCCATCATTCATTATTTGTGGCTGTAAACCTATATTTTTAACTACTACATCCCGTCCTTTAGGGCTTAGAGTAGTCTTTATAGTGTTCGCAACAAGGTCAATTCCTTTTTGTAGCTTATCTGTTGCTTTTTTCTCTAGTAATACATGTTTAATTCTCATAGTTTTCAGCGTTTAGCTGTATTAATTAATAAAAAAAAATAAAAAACAGGTTAGTGCTTTTTTAAATATTCATTGTGCTTTCTGTTTTTAAATCTTTAAACATACTCCTTTTGTTAGTATATTTTTAAGATAACATATATACAAAAAAAGTCAAGTTTATTATTCTATAAAAAAAGTTTTAAATATCCATAAGATTATAATCCCAGTAAGTAAGATAGCTAGAAAGATTATTGGGTCAGTTTCAAACACTTAGTTTTCTTTTTAAAACACTAAATATTAAATATACACTACATATTCCAATGATAACCCACATTAATAAGTTGATGTTTATTAATAGATTATCTTCTTTAATTACTTGCCACCATTCTTTTTGAGGAATAATGGTTGTACCAGTGAAAGTCATATTTTCGTTAACATCTTTAAACATATATTTATATATCATTAAGGCGTTAATTCGCCTATTTTAATTATATCGTCTAAATCTAATTTACAATCAAGACAACTTTCTATACTAATACAACCACACTTCTCTTTTCTTTCTTTTTGTTCCTCTTTAATCTCTTTTATAAACTCTGCTTTTTGTTCTTTTAAAGCCTGTTTATATATAATTTCAAGTTCTAAAACTTTCATTGGGCTAGGTAGCTGTTTATTATAAACAACATTTGCTATATTTTCTCTTAAGATTTCTTCTATCATA
>Ga0307928_10004420_pt1 | contig 10663 bp, 13 predicted proteins | sample AceLakmetagen232_FD_201815 | JGI IMG/M metagenome (GOLD analysis project Ga0307928, IMG submission 201815) | Saline water microbial communities from Ace Lake, Antarctica - #232 | ecosystem: Environmental > Aquatic > Non-marine Saline and Alkaline > Saline | place: Antarctica: Ace Lake...
GGCCCACATACGCAAGCACTAAAATGGGTTGCTGCTTTTAGTGCTTGCGTTACTCTTGTTTTGGGCAATAACTTTTTGCTATTCCACATATTACCAAGGGCAAAGTCACCCCCGCATCCAACAGACGTATAGCCATCCATGCTACTATTGACTTGGAAATCAGAATGAACCTCATACAGTTTGCCTCTGTATCCGACTAAGAATTGGCCTCCAATGTCTTTTTCTTCTTTCACTTGCTTAAATCCACCATCTCCAAGGCACTCCCTTACGGCATCAACGAATGTTGTCGCTAAGTATTCCAAGTCGGATTGTTTCCTCTTTTGCTCTTCAACCTCTAATTCATATTGCAGTATTTGCCCCATGCGGAAGCTGGATGTATAGCCAATTAAAAAGCCATTGGTTCTGAACACCTTTCTAAGGCGCGTAGCGTAGATGCTCCAACCGCTTACTGCTCCTGAATCTGCACCCATTATAATTCCATCTTTAGTCTCTAGTCCGACAATGCAAGTCATTTAGTTTGTTCTCCTTTTTTCTTATCCATGCCAGCGTTTTTATTAAATATCTGACTGTAATCTATACCCTCACATTGTAGTACATTAGGTGAGTATTCTTTCGTTTTATCGGGAACGTCGATAGGCAATGGCTATTCATGCTCTGCCAATATTCTGTCCGGTGGCTCAGTAGGTTTTAATGGCTTTCCTTGCGCAAAGTATCTAAGTATCTTTGCTTCTTCTATTTTGATATTAAGTATTGCTTGCTTTTCTTTTATGGTAGTATTTGCGTCATATTAATCTCCTTTAAAATTAGCCTCCAGTAGGAATCGAACCCACGTCAGCGGATTACAGAACCGCCGCTCTACCAATTGAGCTATGGAGGCATATGGCTATTCGCTAACTGGTGTTGGGGTGTCAGTCGTCTTCTCCTTCTTTCTGAGTATATATGGCTCCTTAACGACACATCTGTTTTTTATATTATTATAGGTATACTCAAAATCCATAAACAAGAATTGGCCCTTACCCCAATGAGTATATGCGGTTCGTGTTACTTCTGTTCTCCACTTATTATTGTCAGCATCAAACCATATACCAATCGTTTCATAATTACGATATAGCCATTCTGGATCATTCATGTTTTCATTTAGATCAGGTGGATTGTCGCTTATTTTTACTGAGTGATACATTGCTACGCCAGTTGTATGCCTGACTGCATCATGTAGATAATAGGCATCCTTGCCCAAGTCTACATAATGGAAATATGATATTTCCTCTTTCTTTTCCTCGACCACTGGCTTCTTGGTAGTGAGTATGTTGGATACCTTCTTTATATTGTTGCTTGTTATGATTGTGATTACGCAACATAATATCACTAATGCAATCCCAAGAAGGAATAATGCTAATGCTGCTTTACTCATCATTGCCTCTCCTTAAAATGGTTTCAGATGATCTTCTACCATCTGTATTATTTCTTCTGTTTTCGATTTACGCAACATATTCTCTCGACTATTCTCAATCATTATGTCAATCAATTGCTCAACCATGCAGTCAAGATTCTCAATAAAGCCACTTTCTATTCTGACTGGCTTGCCATTGCGCTCTTTTGCATGTATGAGCCTCTTTACCTGAATGACATTTACGTATTTAGGTGCATCTTCTCCTTTAGGCATCGTGTATCTCCTTAAATAAATCTACCTTTTGAATCTCTTGGGTAATTCCCCGGATAGTTCTCATAGTCAGCCTTCCCCATCTTGCTCATGTATTCGCTATTATCCACAGAACTACATACCTGCTTGAAATCGCTATCGAATGGATAGGCGCAATCCTCTGGAGCAACGCATACAGGCTTTTGAGTTGGCCAGAAGCTAACTACCAAGAACCAATCTTTACTCATTACTTTAGAGCAATATGATTCGCCATGATACGCTAATTCCACTCTCCATTCCAATGTCATCAACTTAAAACCAACAATCACACCGTAGCGATACTTTATGTTTCTTTTCTTTCTACGGAAAATAGCATAACTGCCAGCCCAATCATCGTCTCCTTCGGGATGCCTTTCTTGTTCCTTGTCACCTAACACGGCATATGTCGCTACCTTGTCACCTTGCCTATATTCATCATAGCGCTCAGTAATGAGTACACCATTTTTAATTCTATTCTTCATTTAATTCACGCTCCTTTGCCATTTTTATTAGCCTTGCTTGACATGGCGATTTATTATCAAATACATGGTTGAAATATTTATTCCTGTATCTATCCAATACTATCCTGCCACTTTTAATATCATCAACTAAAACAGCCATCATACCTTTGAGATACTTCTTTTTATGTGGCGCAAAATATAGTGGTGCTGTTTTGAACTTGAATGTCCCTAAGTCCTTGTCAATAGGTATATATTCGCCCATAGTCTCATTCCATGTATCCATACATTGCTGGACATGCTCATCTGGATATACGCAATCCTTCAATGGATAACTTGTCCCGTAATAGTCTTGATAGCATTCATAGGGTGCTAATCCGCGCCATGCAGCATAAGCCTCAATTTCAGGTGGCGGTATCGCGCTTTGCAATACTGGCCTATCGGTAATTGGATTAAGTAATGAATAATCAGGTATCTGGTAATACTCATAGCCATCCTCGGTTTCATAAAAATACAACAATCCCATGCTATGTAATGTTTTCGGCAGTATTATTCTTACCATTCCCCTACCGTATGTGTCAGATTGCATGTAGGCGATCAATAAGGTACACATAGATTTCGTATAGTCAGGTTCGCCATGTAATCCCGCCTTCAACATGACATCACGAAAAGCATTCCTATCAATCGTAACGGGATCAATCTGGTTCATTTTGTAAATCCTCCACCCATTTATCATAGTCTCCCAATGTTTCGATAGCCTTCGATTGTTTGCAATAATGCACAATGAGTTGATCTGCATATATAGTGTTGGTCTGGATCACTTCGCCAGTCTTTTTACTTTTCCAGTAATCAACTATAATCTTTCCAGAGCCAGCAACATATTGCCCCTCTAACTTGCTAGGGTCTTTCTTGAAGAACTTCACCTTGTTTCCAAAATGTATTACTCGCCAAAAGTCCTGTGTTTTTTCAGGGTAATCCTTCGGTACTTTTTCTCGCTTGCACATTACGGTAAACTTCAGGAACTCGTTCCCATTAAAAGGGTTTATACAAATCTCAGGCACATTATATATTTTGCCGTAAAAGGAGCACGTTAATTGCATATATTTATTCTCCCATTTCCTTGGCTATTCGCTCGATAGATAATGCCACTAATGGGGCTAGTGCCTTGTCGAAATAAATAGTGGAGAAACCTGCCTTTTCTATACTTATGGTTTTTGCTGCGGAGTCCCCTGAGACAATTATAGTCCTATCTGATCCATGGATAGATACACTTTTAACTGCTTTCATTCTTGCTCTCCTTCATCTTTCTTGAATGTTTCTATCCTTGTGGGAGGCTCGTTATTAGGCCCACAGTCCTTCCAGTCGCGGGATAAGTGGAAGCAGGTATCAAACGTCCCTGAAGTGACAAATCCCGTCTGGCGCCATTTCTCCCTGCTTATTGTTGAAGCGACAATAATATTATCGCTAGTAGCCCTAATCTGCCTTAAATACTCAATCATTGGCCCTTTATGTACGTTGTCAGAGGCGTCTAGGCGATCAATCAGAACTACGTTATGCCCACATACCCTTGAAAGCACAAGCGAAGTAGCAGCATTGAGCCTTAAATGCTCTGATTCCGACAGTGTAGATATTGGCCTATTGTTTATTGTAAATATCTCATCCTCATCGCAATAGCCAATTAGCATACGATCCAGTTCAAGGAACTGCAAAATGTGATTAATAGCATCCAGATACTCCATTACCGATTTTCTCAATAGACTATGTGGTATTTTGTCAAATGCGCCCACAATAAACTGATACACATCATTGCGCTTCGTTTCGCTTTTTATCTCATCAAATATAGATGATACTTTCAAGTCTTCCTTCAATGCCGCAAGTGCATTAACAAGGTCATCCATTTCTTCGCTGGCTGTAGTTTTGGATTCCTCAGCATTAGCAAACTCTTTTTGCAGATCGTCTATTTTGCCTTTGGTTTCCTCTCTCTCCTTTTCCCATTTCCCACACTCTACTATCTGTAGTTTCAATTCACCATGACGCTTAACCACTTCGTCATATGTTCTTTTCTCTTTTACCCTTTCGGATTCCTTGTCGTTTATTCTACTAAGTATTCCCTGCTCTTTGCGCTGGATAGCATCAATCTCTTTTCGCTTATCATTGTGGTTTTTGACTATCTCTTCTTTGTTCTTGCACTTCACAGAGTCATCTATAGCGCATACCCCGTCCTCAAACAGTGCCTTACATGGCCTGAGTATAGTGCCACACTTGCCAATATCATCTATTTCCTTTTGCAATTCATCCTTCTCAGACATGATACTACGAAGACTAACCCGCGCTTCGTTATGCTCTTCTTCCATTGTCGCCAGACGCTCGTTAAGTTTTGCAATATTGCCACCGTTAGCATTGCATTTAGTCATATAATGCTTTGCTGCCCTCAGTTCTCCCTCGATAACGCCAGCATCCCTACTCTGAGAGACAGCCCTGCTTCGCAAGGCATCTATGCGCTTAGAAGTCTTGGCAATGTCTGCCTCGACATCCCCGGTTGTCCCCGCTGGCCTCGTGGCCCCCTTGACTTTAATCTGCGATTCCTTTATTGATTTATTGGAAATCTTACGCTTATTATATGCGGCGGTTCGATACTGTAGACACAGATCAAGCAATGGCATATTTTCATTAATCGGGGGTAGATGTTTTACATTGCCACCCAACAGTTCAAACTCATGCTTAATATCATCAAGCGTCATGCGATTACAATATAGTTCGACCAAAAGGCGCACTTGATCCTTTACATCCTTTGCCCAAAAGCCTTCAAAGCCAAGTGCTAATTGAGTCTTTTCATAATCGCAACCAAGCCTACCGCTTAAGAAACTACGATAATGCTCCTTGTTAACCTTCTCACCATCAATAGACCATTCAGTCTTGGCAAGTGTGCGCTTAATCTGAATGTCGCCACCATCCGTCTCTAAAACCATCACCCCGAATGGCTTGCCAGTCGATATGATAGATATGGGTGGGGCATCTCCAGTCAATAGGTAATAAATAGTGCGAATGGTAGTAGATTTACCTGTCTGATTATGTCCTATGATAGCGTTTAGTTTGCCAAACGAAAATGTAGTTTTCCTATGGAATGAACCTATGTTCTGTAAATGTAGTGCTTTGATTATCATCTTTTTATCCTTTTCATTTCTTCCCTTAATAATGTGAATGCGTTGTCTGGAACCCTGTCTCCAGCATCTTTATGCGCCAGTAAATGTTCCCAAGCATTCTCTACCGTAAACATCGGCTTAAGACCAAGTTTACATAGGCAGCATTCTATTCCACCGTGACAACTAAAATACATGTAGACATCACTATCGCCACTCCATCTGCAAATGCTCATTTATTTATTACCACTTTCTGTCTCTCAACGGTATTCTACGCAATCTATTTTGGGCTTTAATGAACTTTTTTTTTGCACACGTAAGAAAACCTCATGGTCACCGGATTTCATTGCTTTAAGAGTTTCACGTCTCATATCCTCTAAATCCGGCATTGTTTTTACTGCGCGAAGTTTTTTAATTATTTCTTCAACCATTATCTATTCTCCTTTATCCTTTTCGAAAATCGGGCAGGATGGAATTGAACCATCGACCTCACGTTTGTAAGACGTGCGCTCTAACCAACTGAGCTACTGCCCATTATGTTATTCAGCGGGGAAGGAGTCGAACCTTCAAGCCTTTCAGCCGCGCATCAAATCGCTGCGTTTACCAATTTCGCCACCCACCGTATATCCTTTTATTTCCCCCCAAACTTCGCTTGGGGGTTGGAGCCAGGGCTGCGGTGAAACAGCCCTGACCTCATATTTATTACTTGTTAACACAAAGCGTGTTTAACCTTTTCCCGTAGTTGGAACTACCTCCTATAATATTTAATTACGCGCCACCAACGGGCAACGTTACTCGATCTCCTTCGGCTTGCGCATCCACACACTGTCGCCAGCAGGTGGCCGCTCACCTGTTACTGCGTACCCTTGTTCTTCGTAGTCACCAACCATGATTTTGGTCGGGAATATCCACTCCCACTCCACCGGCTTCGGCTGCTTGCGGCGGCGTAGGATTTTAATATCGCACACAGAGGTAACAACCCCAACCGCTGTTGACACATCTTGGGCTTTGTACGTCAGTACCTCCCAACCCTTCTCGCGCAAGCCCCATAGATGGCTGGACTCATCCCCTAGGCATAAACCACCAGTACCAACAATCGCATACTCCCACTCGCCCTCACCCTGCGCCCTCGCTACCCTGAGTGCCACGTTGTGGGCGGTGACGATGTCGTGAGCAGAGTCTTGCGCAGCGGTAGTGCCTAAATAATCTCCGGCTACCATGATGTCAGAGCCATCGGTATACCACTCACCCGCGCCAGGCTCTTTTAGCCGCGTGTTTTCCTTGCGTAGTTCATCAATTGTCTCCTGCATTTCAAAAAAAGCGGCTTTACCTTTTTCGTAATGTTCCTGAAATGAATCCCCATGCAGGGACTCAAGTTCCGCGTTTTCGGCTTCCAGTTCGGCTATCCGCTTATTTGCCCCTCGTAGTGCGTCTGCTTGCTTGCCGTTTATAGTTATATATCGCTCATTGTTATTTTTAATCTTCGCCTCTAGATTCTCAATCTCCGCGTTATGGGCGTTAGCAATTGTGTGGGCGGCTGGCGAGTTGTCAGCCTTCCCGACATGCTCATCAGTGGCGCACATATTTATACTATTGCGCAATGTGTACCACTTACCCGCGATTGTTTTTTCTGATTCCTTAACACGCTCATGCTCTCTGTATCGCTCACAAAATCTAGCAACGCTGTCCTTATCAATATTATCCAATACCTGTTTCTGTAAGAAAATATATGGCGGGACTCGCTTTTTTGCAAATTCATTTCGCATTATTGTCTCCATAGTATACCTAATAGAGAATTCCTTATCATGGCAAGCAACACAACAAATATCCCCATTGCTCCTTACGTAAAATCCGTCATCTGGATTTATTTTCTCATCACATTGCTTACACTTGGCTCCTAATTCCATTATTTACTCTCCTGTATTCTTGTTTTCCATATAGAACGTGTTACCTTATCCAATAGATCAGCATGGTTAAAGCGTAAGGTATTCTGCATCTTTCGCCTGTCTGCCTTAAATAATCTATTCAATGGTATCTCTCGCTTCTCTGCTTCTGCCAGAAGTACCTCATCATCTATTGTAACGTCCTCTGAGACGCTATAACCATATGAGGCACTACCTGTCTTGATTGTTCCATATTGCTCAACGAAGGACTTTAGAACATCGGACATCTGCTTTCTTCTAGCGTTAAGCCTTTGAAACTCAACAAAGCATTCTTCCGCTTCTTTCATATTGTTAAGCATCAGGGAAACGTTACTGTCTCCAAGGCTGCACATATGAGCAAACTCACACCATGAACATTTATGCGATTGCCTTGGTCGCCAGTCTGTATTCTCTCTAATATGCTCAATTTGCGGTAGTAGTCTATTCTCTCTGAACTCTATTAATTCACGCTTTTTGAAATATACAGTCTGGCAAGCCTTTAGTAATGGGTATTCCTCATGCCATGCGACCTTGCTTACGTTATGTTTCTCCATATATAGCAAGCAATATAAATTAGGTTGCCATTCTTGCATTAACTCACTAATTGACCTAATACGCCTTGAGAATTTCCAGTCATGTATATGGCCTTCATCGTCCTCTTTTCTTATGTAGCATATATCCAGAATGCCATGATAGTCACCTATTTCGCTTGTGTATTCTTGCTCTGACTCTAATCCCAAGTTATGCCCTATGGCTTCAATTACTCCATATATATATCTGTGCGCCATATTACCAAGTGCGTCACCATGCCACTTGATAAGTGGATTGCCAATGATATCGGCGCCAGTCATTAGGAAATGGCAATATTTATGGCAATCTATGCCCATCTGTGCAAGTTCGCCCCATTCTGCCTTTAGTCCATCAATATATCGCTTATGAAATAATTCTGGGCATTGGTCATAGCAATTTAACTTACTCTGGCTTGCTTGCTTCATCGCATTACCAACCTATCTCAAATACATGGAATACAAGATTATCATTATCAGTCAAGAATGTTCCCCGGAATATTCCCTTATCACTATCCACTGGATGCCCTGTCCCGTAGGTCTTGAAGTGTCTCTTGACTAATGGGTTGTCGGTAACCACTCGCACCCACATACATGGCCATGCTGCATGTGGATGGACAATATGTCGGAATACTTAGGCATTTCTATTGTTTGATCGTCCGTAACTCCCAATGGATATTTATATATTGTTATCATTATTTATTTCCCCCATATGAATAGGCAAGTAAACATTGCGCAACCACCTATAATCACGGTAATCAATACACACGCTGCTGGCCATTCCATTATTTAATCCACCCTTCCTTTCGCATTATTCATTATCGCATATCGCTTGATGCATTCAGGATGATATTCATATTCATCACCGTTATAGAACTTCTTTGTCCTGGCACTGAAGCTACCACGTTCTTCTGGATTCCATTCTTGGTCTACATCGAATATGACCTTGCAGTTATTTTTAGGCAGTGGCAGCACTCCGTCAACGGGATAGACCCATGGCCCTGTAGCGCAATTAGCAAGTTCGGCTTCTAATTCCTTTACTCTAGCAGGGGCAGCCCTATCTGATTTTTCCTTTGCCCATTTTTCTTCAAACCTTGCATAACGCGCATTCGCCGCCCTGGTTACAGGATCATGTTTGAGGCAATAGTAATGACCATCTCGCTCAACCTTGCCATTGAATGGGCATTGATGACTATGTGGCCAATTGCCGGTAGACTTTGTGACTTCTCCTTCGCATTGATGTTTAATACTCATCGCCATCCTCATTCTCTAATGCTTCTTGTATTTTCTGTATCGCTGTATTATGGTCGCGAACAATATCTCCAGCATCAGATATCGAATTAGCATACCCTATCGTTTTCTCACTATTAAATACTTGATACCCTTCCCGCTTCCAAATAGGACTGATTCTTAATGCGTTTTCTGCATTTTTAATTCTATTTACCGCTTTATTGTCCGGTGGTGTTGCTACTGCTGTTTCTCCACGTTGTAGTTTTATCCTGTCCATCATTATCCACCTTTCTTTTGTGCATCATTAATTATCGCATATCGCTTGATATCTATTGCTGGATACTCCCTGTCTTCATTACCATAGAAGTTACCTGTTGCTACATCAAAACGCCCACGATCTTCTGGGTTATATTCTTGTTCTATATCGAATATGACCTTGCAGTTATTTTTTGGCAGTGGCAGCACTTCGCCAACTGGATAAACCCATTCATCGGCTGCTGGATGTGCTTCAAGGTAATTAAAGCCAAACCTTTTATAAAACATCTGGGGCAATATCTGTTTAATATTCATCGCCATCCTCTTTATCCCATAAGTCTACGCTTTCTTCCTCTTCATCCTCTGACGGTGGCGGCGTAGGCTCTGCTTCTGGAGGCGATTGCTCTTTTACTTTTTTCTTCTCTACTACCTCTGCGTTTTTACCTGCTTTAACTGCTTTCTCGGCAATAGCCTTGACGCCCTTGAGGATAGCATGTTCAACTGACTCATATAGCGGAGGCTCTTCCAGCATACCCTTCTCTGCATGTTCTATCCATGCTTGCTGCTTGCTCTTGGGTAAGCCAATGCTCTTGAATGCCAGTGATACTCTTGGCGAAACAACATAAGGCTTAGGCACTCCGTCATCATCTATATCAGGTTCAGGAGAATAATCGCCATCATTATCAACGGGTGGCTCCGTGGGTGCTTCCTCTTCTACTTTGTTTTTACTGCCCTTTTTGCGGCCCCTTTTCTTGGGCTTCTCAGGCTCATCTGTTTTCTTGTCAACTGCCTCTTGGGTTTCTTTAGCAACGGAAGCAGCCTTGTTTTCACCGACATTTTCACCGACATCTTCTCCGACTTTTACACCGTCATCTTCTATCAACTCACCATCCTCGACATTATCAGGATAGAACTCATCAGTAATATCCTTGATGGTTTCAGGATCAGAGATATCACGCTCCATCTCTTCACGCAGATCAGTAGTATCTATATCGTCATTACCTAAATCATGCGTTAATTGCTTTACGCGACTCACTTGCTCCAAGAACTTTTGTGGCTCACCAACATACGCTACCGCTACCTTCCAGTTCATGGTAGTGCCGCCAGCGAATACATCACGCTTTTGATACATGATTAATTTCAATCTCAACCAAGCTAGTCTACCACCAGTGATTTGTTTTAGTTTCTGCAAACTATCCAGAATGCCAGTAATGTTAGCATATGAAGTTGTTCTGAACTGGTAGCAAGCCCCGATCATCGGCTTCGCTGCCAACTGAAACCATAGTGTTCCAACTGCTTTGCATTTCTTTTTCTGATAATATTCGCAATCCAAGTGAGGACACGCTATCTCCTTGTACGAGCCGTCCCGCTGCCGCCGCTGTGCCGCCGCGCCGTTCCCGTGACACCACCATAC
>Ga0307928_10004422_pt1 | contig 10662 bp, 40 predicted proteins | sample AceLakmetagen232_FD_201815 | JGI IMG/M metagenome (GOLD analysis project Ga0307928, IMG submission 201815) | Saline water microbial communities from Ace Lake, Antarctica - #232 | ecosystem: Environmental > Aquatic > Non-marine Saline and Alkaline > Saline | place: Antarctica: Ace Lake...
CTTTCAAATATTTTATTCTTTCTTTATCCATTGTATTATTTACACATTAGTGTGTAATATTCTTTCTAATTTCTTTTGTCTTATTATTAGTTTTGCTATCTTTATATAATCTTCATAATTAACAGAACCAATAAATGCTTCTGGTATTAAATAAAAATAACAACTTATATGTTTTTTATCATCAATATAAATTTTATATGCTAATCTTTCAACTTCAGTCATGTAATATCCTTTTTAATTTTCTTCTTCTATCTTTCAATAAAGGTACACAATTTTCTTTAGAAATACCATAACCATCTAGATTATATTTAGATTTAAGGAAATAGACATTGGAGTATCCACCAAGTGTATTTTGTACTATTATAAGTTTTTTAACATCAAATACTTCTCCTATTTTATTATAATGCCAGGATTTACAATTATGATTTATTATTCTAACTTTCATTTTAGTATTCTTTCTAATTTCTTAGTTCTCATATATTTTTTATCTAGTATGGATCTATCTTCGATGAATTCATAATAGAATGCTCCAGATATTTCTAATAACTTATAAGTAGTAATATATGTATATTCATCATTTCCACCATATCCACTAATAATAAATTTATCACCTGGTCTTATAAGATGCCAGGGTTTAGTCATTATAATTTTATCACCTACATTATATCTCATTTAAGTACTTTTCTAGTTTTTCTATTATTTCAATTTGTTTCCTATATTCTCTTATTTCAATATATGCCTTAATAAATACATATAATATTATAAGTATGGGTCCTAATATCATCATTTCAAGATCCTTTCTAATTTTTTAGTTCTTTCATGTTTTAGTATTTTCTTTAATAATAGTTTATATTTCATATTATCATATGGATTAATACGTTCTTTTATATAATTAAATACTTCTTTTTTAGTTGGGCTATAATCATAATTATGTTTATCTTCTCTCAAGTTCCATATTATTTTCAAATATATTGTATCAATATCATCAGTTACATTTATATCCATATATGTCATCATCATTTCAATATCCTTTCTAATTTTTTAGTTCTCATATAATTTGTATATAATATCCAATCACCATTATCAATAAAGCCTTGGCATGTATTTTTATAATAACTTATAGATTTATTTTCACCAGAGCTATTTATCCATGTTATATTATATCTATTTTCATCATATTTTTTTATATGGTATAGAATATATTTTTTACTTATTTCATCATTAGTTATGAAAGATTGTCCAATTAGATTCATTTTAGTATTCTCCTAAGCTTCTTTTTTCTAATAACAGACTTCTTTTCATTAAGTATGTTTTGGATGCTTCTAATTATATCATTATGGCAACCATCAGTATTCATTTCTTTATAACCTTTCAATGAATTTTCAATAAGTTCTATTAGTATGTCATCACCAATTTCTATATTATCAATCATTGTTCAGTACCCTTTCTAATTTTTTAGTTCTTATAATATTTTTATCAAGTTCAGATACATCTTCGATACGTTTATGGAAGAAAACACCAGTATATTTTTCATATATTATATTATATGTTAAATTGGTAAAAGAAATGATAGTATAGGTATTATTTATAATAAAGTGTCTATTTTCTTCTGTTATTCTAATTATATCTCCTTTTTTATATTTCATTTGAGGATCCTTTCTAATTTTTTTTGTCTCATAAAAGTGGAATAGTTTGTAAATTTTCCATATGTACAATATGACCAGTTCCAGGATTTGAAGAGTTTATTATAATATACATATATAATTTTATCATAATTATAAGTAATATGATATCTTAGATGCATGTCTTCATTAATAGATTTAAGATAATTTATCAATTCTTTTAGTTTTTCTGCTTTTAGTTTTATGATTATATTTCTATTCATTTCAGTATTCTTTCAAGTTTCTTTTGTCTTAATAATGATTCATACATTACAATTTTTCTACCATATATAGGTGTCCAATGCCAGTCCCAACATCCATTAAAAAAAACGAATAAGGATGTATTTTTTTCATAACTATAAGTATCTATACTAGTAAATAATTGAGTTGGTTTTTCATTGATACTAATAAGGTATGTTTTTAGTTCAATTAGATTTTCTGGTTTTATTTTTATGTTTATATCTCTATTCATTTAAGTATTCTTTCTAATTTTTCTTTTCTATAATTATATTTTTTATATTTCAATTCATTTTGTTCATTATTTATATAAAACCCTTGTAAATAATTATCACCTTCATGTTTTTTAAATACAGCTCGGAATGATGTCTTATAAATTTCTGTTATTTTACCTATATCACCTACTTTAATACTATTATTATTATATCTCCAGATTACTATAACACTATCACCTATTTTCATTTAAGGATCCTTTCTAATTTGGCTATATGTCCAATCCCAATCATCAGTTTTATAACAAAAAACTACTATATGTTCATTTATAACATATTGTATATTTGGTACATCATGATAATTTGAGGATTCTATTTAATTTCTTTATTCTTAGATATTTTTTATATATAGGATCATCTTCAATCATATCGGCATCTATTAAATCATCAGTATATGTATCATAATAGACAAATGATCCATCTTCATGATCCCATAGATCAAAAGCCACTATATTACATTTTTTAATATCAATTATTTTCTCATTATTATTCCAATTATAACCTATATCAATAATATATTCTTGTATTGATTTATGGTTTTCATATTTACAATAAAGTCTATCTATTATCATTTAAGGATCCTTTCAAGTTTTTTAGTTCTTATATAATTAACATTTTCGGATATTTTCTCAAGATATTTATAATAATACATTATATTAATATCTTTCAGTGTATAATGTTGTGAGTATATTTCCTCAATAGTATATTTCTTATTAATCTTAATATTTTTCCAATTATATGGATTTTTGGTTAATATAATAACATCATTTATTTTATATTTTTTTCTTTCTGGTATCCATTTTTTAGGGGCAACTGAAGGGTGAATCATATTAGTCATTAAATATCCTTTCTAATTTCAGTCTTCTCATAGTCTTAACATCAAGTATAGACACATTTTCTAGGGTTTTATAGTATCTATATCCTATTTTTCCTTTTATTTCATAGTAATCTTGCCCTGCCACTAAGATATTACTAATGGTATATTTATCACCAATGTTAAGAGACCAAAAATATAGGTTCCTAGTTATTATAATTATGTCGCCTATTTTATATTTCATTTAAGAATCCTTTCTAATTTCAGTTTTCTCATAGTCATAATATCAAGTTTAGATATATCTTCTAGGTATTCATATAAGTATGAACAGGTTTGATTTTCTTTCAATGTATAATAGTAATCTGAGTTATCGATAGTATATTGTTTACCAATCTCCACACTTTTCCACTTATATGGGTTATCAGTTATAATAATCATATCATTATTTTTATATTTCATTTTAGTATTCTTTCTAATTTTTCAGTTCTCAATTCATTTATATTAAAAGATATATCTTCTAGTATTTCATAATGGTATGATTTAGCCTCTTTTCCTTTTAGTTCATAGAAAGTTGAAATTTTTATAATAGTATATTTCTTACCAACCTCAACACTTTCCCAATTCATTGGATTTTTGGTTAATATAATAACATCACCTATTTTATATTTATATTTTCTCATTTTAATATTCTTTCAAGTTTCATTTTTCTTGTGGTTCTTATTATTCTATGTTTATCAATTCTCTGGATACGTTTATCATTCTTTGTAAATGTATATGCTCCCCAGCACCAGCAAACATTACCACCACGATAATACATTATTGTCCAATCATTTTCATAAAGTTTAACCCAATAATATCCTTCTGTCATTTCAATATCCTTTCTAATTTCTTTATTCTTAGATATTTTTTATCTAATACCCATTCACCATTTTTAATATATTCTAATACATTATCTATATGATAATCTTCTAAAAAACCTTTATATACAAATTCGCCATTATCATAACGATCAACAAATACAACTAAATAGCCTCTCCGACTATCATATTCAATTTTACGAAGTCTAAATATTTTATTATTATATCTATATATCTTATCTTTCAATTTTCTATCAAATTCTTCTATATTCATTTAAGGATCCTTTCTAATTTATCTTTTCTCATTTTCATATAATACTTCTTAAAGTCAATAATATGGCAATGGTTATCACAATTATTACAATAGTCAGGCATTTCAGAATATCCGTAGCAAAACGTTATATGAGGTTGTATATGCATGATTAGTGGTGAATTATTAAAAGAAGTTGATATTATATTTTTTCTTTTTTCTTCAGATATACCGAACAATTTATCAAATTTATTACAATCTTCATTATATACTAAGTATGATTTTCTCATTTTAAGATCCTTTCTAATTTTTTTTGTCTCATAAAGGTATTATAGGTTATAATTTTAATATTTTTTTGATGAATCTCATATGCCCAATCCCATCCTATTATATCATCAGATTTATATACATATACCCATTCAGTTTTATATGATCCTACATAATATTCTTTATTTACTTCTTCACCAATACCAATAAGGTATTCACCAAATTCTTTTAATTTTTCTCGTTTCATTTTTATGGCTATCATTTCAGGATCCTTTCAAGTTTAACTTGTCTCATAAAAGTATTATAGGTTATAATTTTAATATTTTTATATGATTCTATATTAAACTCATATGCCCAGTCCCATCCTCCTCTATATTTAGAATTATAAGCATATACCCATTCTGCTGTATAATGTGCGACTACACAATATTCTTTATTTACTTCTTCACCAATACCAATAAGGTATTCACCAAATTCTTTTAATTTTTCTGGTTTTATTTTTATGGCTATATTTTTATTCATTTCAGAATCCTTTCAAGTTTAACTTGTCTCATAAAAGTATTATAATCTATAATTATACTATTTATATAAGTAATAGGTTCATCATATATCCAGTTCCAGGTATAGCCAAAAGTATTATAAATAAATACATAATCAACATGTAATTCTACTTTCCGGTAAAATGCAGATTGTAATTTCTCATCAATACTAATAAGGTATCTTCCAAATTCTTTTACATTGGATGGTTTTACTTTTATGGTTATATTTTTATTCATTTAAGTATTCTTTCAAGTTTAACTTGTCTCATAAAGGTATTATAATCAATAGATAAGTCAAAACATTTTTCAAATTCATGTTCATCATAATATGACCAGTCCCATCCTATAATAGAATTATAAACAAATACATATTCATCGGTTCTCCATAAGTTTATATAATATGCAGAGTTTACTTCTTCACCAATACTAATAAGGTATTCGCCCAATTCTTTTAATTTGGATGATTTTACTTTTATGGTTATATTTTTATTCATTTAAGTATTCTTTCAAGTTTATGTTCTCTAAGTTGGTTAAGTTTGATATATTTCACTTGTCCATTATGGTGATTATCTATAGAAAACCCTTGTGATCTTCCATTAAAATCAGCACTAAATACTTGATGAGTTGGATGTTTTATATCAGTGTCTATATTCTGTGACATAATAACACCAGTAAATGGACTAATATAATATACTACACCAATATCACCTACTTCCAGTGGTTCTAAATCAAAAACATGACTTCCTTTTGTCCAGGTTACTATAACTTTATCACCAATATTCATTTTGCAAATATATGGAATAAATTTATATTAAAAAAGTTTTATTTGAGTATTCTTTCTAATTTTGATTGTCTAAGGACTTTCTTAAAATCTAATAGGTTACATTTTCTGGTTTTACATCTTGTACAGATATTATTTTTTATATCAAAAGTCATATAATAACAATAAGTTGTAAATTTATCAGGTTGTGTATGTACTATATATTTATAATGTTTTTGGTCAGAGGTTAATGTATTAAAAACACTTAATTCATTTTTATTAATGAACTTAAAGAATATAGAAACATCTTTTTTAAGTACTATGTATGATTTTTTCATTTCAGGATCCTTTCTAATTTTGATTGTCTGAGGACTTTCTTAAAATTTATCAATTTACATTTTTTATAGGGGTGTATATTAGAGCAATATATACAATTATGATTAATCATATTTCCTTCATGATCTATATTAAAAAACATTTCATTATTATATTCAATCTTATCAAATATAACATAAAACCCTTGTTCATATATATCATTAACGATCCTACTTACTTTACCTATATCACCTACATTTAATTCATATACACCAGTTACCCAAGTTACTATAATATTATCACCTTTTTTCATTTCAATATTCTATTTTACAGAAATTATCTTACAGATAATATCCTTTCTAATTTTTCTTGTCTATAATTATATTTTTTATATTTAACATATCCATTTTGATCATTATTTATATAGAAACCTTGTTGATGAGGATGAGTACTACCCGGGAGGTTAAATATAGTTTGAAATGAATGATTATTAATTTCTTTTATTATACCTATATCACCTATCTTAATACCTATCTTAATACTATTATTAAAATATGCCCAAGTTACAATTACACTATCACCTATTTTCATTTAAGGATCCTTTCAAGTTTCTTTATTCTATGGTCTTTTAATGTAATAAATTTAACTAACCTATTTTTATTATTATCTATAGAGAATGACTGTTTTATTTCATTAAATATAGCATCAAATATCTCATCACCATAAAATTTAATTATTATACCTATATCGCCTGCTTTTACAGCATACTCATTTTTTGTCCATGTTATTATTACTTTATCTCCTGCTTTCATTTTAATATCCTTTCTAATTTCTTTTGTCTTGAAAAATTTTTCCATATTACTGTATTCTTATTAAGTTTATATTGTGATAAATAATTATAATTCCATTCATAATAAGCATTAATAAACACAAGCATATCATCACAACTTTTAATATCTTTTGTGTCCCAACAATTTGATATATTTGTTTCTGAATTTTTTATCAAATATGATTTAACATCATCTATATCTTTTGTTTTACATATAATATAAAAATCTTTCATTTCAATATTCTGTTTTACAGAAATTATCTTACAGATAATATCCTTTCTAATTTTTTTTGTCGTTTGATATTTTTGATACGTTTAATTCTATTCTTCATATCAATGATATATTTATGATCACTTCATCTGCACCACTTGACCAAGTTATTATTATTTTATCTCCTACTTTCACTTCAGTATCCTTTCTAATTTCTTTGTTCTGATTCCATTTAATGTCATATATTTCATTCCATGATTTATATTATTATTTCTATGGAAATATTCATAATATCCATTATCAAATTTAACATTGAATGAGGAAACATTCTGATAAGATACTATACCTATATTGCCTATTTTTATTATAGAATAGGGGGAATTTGTCCATGTTATTACTATTTTATCACCTATATTCATTTATTTAAGGATCCTTTCTAATTTCACAACTCTTAAATATTGTTTTAAGTTTTTATATTTTAACCAAACATTCATTCTATTATTTATAGAGAAATATTGATTTAAATTATCAAATTTAGCATTAAAACAACCACTTCCAATAAAATATATTGTGCCTATATCTCCTACATTTAATATATTATCTTCTTTACCATTTGTCCAAGTTATTATTACTTTATCACCTATATTCATTTAAGGATCCTTTCTAATTTCTTTTGTCGTATACTATATTTTATTATATTCAATTCTTTATTCAATATATCTATAGTTTCAGGAAATGTAATTTTAAAATGAGATGCCATATATTTACTATCTTCATCATAACAAAACCAATTAATACCATCAGTATAATACCATAAATTTCTTATTGAAGGATAACATATATTAATGACTCCATCATTTATTATATATTCATTCACATCCTTCCAAGCTTCTTTGTCTATCTTCATTTGAGAATCCTTTCTAATTTCTTTTGTCTGTATTCATTAAGTGTCATGTATTTATAACCATAATTATTATTGTTATTTATATCAAAATTAATCAAAGTCTGTTTTGTATCAAAAATAGCATTAAATATCGCATTTGAGGGACTGATACGTTTTACTATACCTATATCACCTACTTTTACAGAATCAATTAAAGAATCATAATCCACTACCCAGCTTATTACTATTACATCACCTACTTTCATTTGAGAATCCTTTCTAATTTCTTCTGTCTGTATTCATTCAATGTTATAAAATTTTCATTAACATTTCGCCAACTACCACTAAATTCTTCAAATTTCCACCATATATCATTTGATATAGATAATTCAAGTGCTTCTACAGTAATAGTTTCACCAATTAGTAATGGATTATCTTCACTTCTATAACATCCATTTAATTTAGGATCATTATTTCTTATTAATACAATTTTAACACCAATATCAAATTTTGTAACAATTTGGGAAGTATATGGGTTATCTCTCATGTTTTATTTTTTTGTAAATATATGGAAAAATTCTCTGGAAAAAAATTATTTGGAGGGATTTAATATTCTATTTAATTTTTCTTGTCTATAATTATATTTTTTGTATTTTACATCAAAATTTAGTTCATTATTCATATTAAAATATGATTTATCGGTATAAAAAGACATGAATGTTATATCTATAACAGTGGCTATATCACCTATATCATATTCAAAATCCTTATGACGTACCCAAGAAATTATAATTTTATCACCTACTTTCATTTGAGGATCCTTTCAAGTTTTTTCTTTCTCATACCATTGAGTGTTATATAATGATTGATAGGATTATATTTATTGTTTTTATTAAACCAATATGTATTATGATTAACTATTGTAACTATATCTAATTCATGTATTTGTTGAATTGTGCCTATATCACCTATCTTCTAAACTTCAGCCATTTATATAACTCATTGAAATCATTTAGAAAAAAATCATCATCTAATTTGTATCAAATAATTTTTCAATAATTCATATGCACCACGACTTTTGATGTTTGGACTATTAGGAACAATAATTATTCTTTTATTAGTACTGCCTGAATTTGATTTTCTATTAATTATTTTCATATCACAAATATAAGACAAATAAGTGTTCCGGAATAAATATTATTTTTTTACCTTTAAGATTCATTTTAATATTCTTTCATTTTTACAATATATAGTATTTCTCATTCATTTCAGTATTCGTTTAAGTTTCTTTTCTCTTAATATAGATTGTGCATTAACAATATTATATGATACTTCTTCATCTATACCAGATTCTATATTATTTAAATCATATTTAGATCTAATATAAAAATGGCCATTATCCACAATTATAACATATATTTCAGTATTATTATATGTTAAAAATTCACTATTATAATATTTCACTTTATTTGGTTCGTTCATATACCATTGTATATTTTTACTAAATAAATATTTTTGTATTTTTATGAATATTTTTTCATTTTTACAATATATAGTATTTCTTATCATTTCAGTATTCTTTTAAGTTTCGTTTCTCTTGTTATAAAAAATTCACCACCTTTAGAACATTTATCAAATGTTTTAGCAAATTTATTTAATCTTGCACAATCATCACAACCATTATCACAACACCAGGAATCAAAATCATTTCCAACTATCTTTATAAATAACATATTAGAAGGATTAAATTGTTCATTAATTTTGATATTATTTTTAATATAAATAAAATCATGTAATACACCTTTACTTTTCAAGTATTTTATAAAATCATCGAAATCATTTCTATATAATATGAAGGTTTTATTCATTTCAATATTCTTTTAAGTTTCTTTTCTCTCAGGTATGTTTTCAATATTTTTGATGGGTTAGGATTATCTAATTTTTCAAGTATAAATTTATCATTATTTGTATCATATCCTTCAATAATATTCTTATCATATTGTCCAGTATATTGTCCAAGTATATAACTAGAATTATCAAAATAAAAAAATGTACAACCTGTTCCAACTTTCCATTTCTTTAACATTTCAACATCTAAACCATTGTGGTTTAGCCATTTAGTATTTTTCATATCATTTATCATTTCAATATCCTTTCTAGTTTCTTTTGTCTAATAAATTTACTAGCATTAATTTGGTTTATAGGTTTGATACAATAACACCAAGACCAATAATCAATAATATAATAAATATATACATATTCATTTATTGTGAGTGTCATATATATTTCTGGATAATTGATAATTGGTAGATTTGAACTGACCCCTACATTATCATAAACCTCGCCACAAGATTTAAGAAATGATATAATACTATCATGTTCATTTTTATTTTTCACAAGTATGTAAGTATTTCTATCTATCATTTCAATATCCTTTCTAGTTTCTTTTGTCTAATAAGTTTACTAGCATTAATTTGGTTTATAGGTTTGATACTATAACACCAAGACCAATAATCAATAATATAATAAACATACACATATTCATTTGGTAGCCTAGTATAATATCCAATTGGGTATTCTCCCAAATTTGATATTTCCTCACCACAAGATTTAAGATAATTATTAATCCATTCATGTTCTTTTTTATTTTTCACATGTATATAAAATTTTCTATCTATCATTTCAATATCCTTTCTAATTTCTTTTTGTCTATATTGATTAAGAGGCATATATTTAATATAATTATATTCATTATCTCTATTAAACC
>Ga0307928_10004423_pt1 | contig 10661 bp, 10 predicted proteins | sample AceLakmetagen232_FD_201815 | JGI IMG/M metagenome (GOLD analysis project Ga0307928, IMG submission 201815) | Saline water microbial communities from Ace Lake, Antarctica - #232 | ecosystem: Environmental > Aquatic > Non-marine Saline and Alkaline > Saline | place: Antarctica: Ace Lake...
CAGCTTTAGTAGTTCTAGTTCTTCAAGTTCCTCATCTTCAAGTAGCAGTAGTTTGAGTTCCAGTTCTTCAAGTTCTTCATCTTCGAGTTCTAGCAGCTTAAGTTCTTCAAGTTCTAGCAGCTTAAGTAGTTCAAGCTCTTCTAGTTCTTCATTTTCGAGTTCTTCATCTTCAAGTAGCAGTTCTTTGAGTTCTAGTTCTTCGAGTTCTTCGAGTTCATCGTCTTCAAGTAGCAGTTCTTTGAGTTCTAGTTCTTCGAGTTCTAGTTCTTCGAGTTCTAGCAGTTCAAGTTCGAGTTCTTTAAGTTCTTCATCTTCGAGTTCATCCTCATCTAGTTCAAGTTCGATGTGTTCTTCATCCTCTAGTTCAAGCAGCAGTAGCAGCTTAAGTTCTTCGAGTTCTTCATCTTCAAGTAGCAGTTCTTTGAGTTCTAGTTCTTCGAGTTCTTTAAGTTCGAGTAGTTCAAGTTCGAGTAGTAGTTTTAGTAGCTCGAGTTCAAGTTGCAGCTTTAGTAGTTCTAGTTCTTCAAGTTCCTCATCTTCAAGTAGCAGTAGTTTGAGTTCCAGTTCTTCAAGTTCTTCATCTTCGAGTTCTAGCAGCTTAAGTTCTTCAAGTTCTAGCAGCTTAAGTTCTTCGAGTTCTTCATCTTCAAGTAGCAGTTCTTTGAGTTCTAGTTCTTCGAGTTCAAGTAATTCAAGTTCCAGTTCTAGTTCTTCGAGTTCAAGTAATTCAAGTTCCAGTTCTAGTTCTTCGAGTTTTTCATCTTCAAGTAGCAGTTCTTTGAGTTCCAGTTCTTCCAGTTCTTCATCTTCGAGTAGTAGTTCTTTGAGCTCTAGTTCTTCGAGTTCTTCATCTTCGAGTTCTAACAGCTTAAGTTCTTCAAGTAGCAGTTCTTTGAGTTCCAGTTCTTCAAGTTCTTCATCTTCAAGTAGCAGTTCTTTGAGTTCTAGTTCTTCCAGTTCTTCATCTTCAAGTAGCAGTTCTTTGAGTTCTAGTTCTTCCAGTTCTTCATCTTCAAGTTCTAGCAGCTTAAGTTCTTCAAGTTCTAGCAGCTTAAGTTCTTCAAGTTCTAGCAGCTTAAGTTCTTCGAGTTCTTCATCTTCAAGTAGCAGTTCTTTGAGTTCTAGTTCTTCCAGTTCTTCATCTTCGAGTTCTAGCAGCTTAAGTTCTTCAAGTTCTAGCAGCTTAAGTTCTTCGAGTTCTTCATCTTCAAGTAGTAGTTCTTTGAGTTCTAGTTCTTCCAGTTCTTCATCTTCGAGTTCTAGCAGCTTAAGTTCTTCAAGTTCTAGCAGCTTAAGTTCTTCGAGTTCTTCATCTTCAAGTAGTAGTTCTTTGAGTTCTAGTTCTTCAAGTTCAAGTAATTCAAGTTCCAGTTCTTCAAGTTCCTCATTTTCAAGTAGCAGTAGCTTAAGTTCAAGCTCTTCGAGTTTTTCAAGTTCAAGTAGTTCAAGTTTCAGCTCTTCATCTTTTAGTTCTTCATCCTCGAGTAGCAGCAGCAGTTTAAGTAGTTCGAGTTCATCGTCTTCGAGTAGCAGCAGCTTAAGTTCAAGCTCCTCAAGTTCTTCAAGTTCAAGTAGTTCAAGTTCTAGCTCTTCATCTTTTAGTTCTTCATCCTCGAGTTCGAGTAGCAGCAGCTTAAGTTCAAGCTCTTCGAGTTTTTCAAGTTCAAGTAGTTCAAGTTTTAGCTCTTCATCTTTTAGTTCTTCATCCTCGAGTTCGAGTAGCAGCAGCAGTTTAAGTAGTTCAAGTTCTTCGAGTTCATCAAGTTTGAGTTCATCATCTTCAAGCAGCAGCAGCTTAAGTTCAAGTTCATCAAGTTCAAGTAGTTCGAGTAGTTCGAGTTCCAGCTCTTCAAGTTCATCAAGTTTAAGTAGTAGCAGTTTAAGTTCTGGCTCTTCGAGTTCTAGTAGTTCTAGTAGTTCAAGTAGTTCTGAATCAAAATTTACTCGATTAAAATCTATTTCAAGTATAAACAGATTTAAATCGGCTACTTCTTTAAATAGGATTAAAAATATAACAGATAGAAATAGATTTGATTCAGTTACTTCTTTAAATAGAATTAAAAATATAACAGATAAAAATAGAATAAAAAATAGTGAATTAAATGATAATGATTAGAGGGAGGAGAAATGGCTACAGTATATGAAAAGAATTTAATGGCATCTTTATCACGAGAAGTAGGAGATACAGATTCGACTAATTATTATTATACAGCGAATCAATTATTTTCAGCTTTGAATGATGGTATACAAGATTTTAATGAAGAAATGCCACAACAATATGAAGTGGTAAGTTCTGGTGATGATGCTTATTATAATCCTGACCCAGATAGTATTGATCAAAGATTAATTATCTTATATTCAGCAAGAGCACTTTTACGAGGTGAATTAGCTAAACAAGCCAGAGAAGCGATAGTACATACTAATGCTGCTGGTAGAACAGATATGACTGCGCGGCCAGAAGCGACTGATACAGCGCTTCAAAGATATGATAAAATGATAGCGCGAATTAAATTGCAAAGAGAAAAAAAACTTGTACAAAATGAAATGTATAATAAAGGATCTGGTGAAGAATTAAGAAGTAATGGAACTACTTGGGTGGAAGGTTTGCCTATAACAACCATAGAAACGACAGTGTAAGGAGGATTTATGCCTATATATGAAAAGATAGATGATAAGAGATTTAAAGAGATAGATCAGAAAGAAGTTCTTCTATCGGTAGGTTCATTAAAAATAAAATTAATTTCTGCTAAAGCAAGAGTAATACAATTTCAAAAGGAAGTTGTTAAAATTGAGGCCCAGTTAGAAGAAGCTAAAAAATTAGGTTGTGTTTAATTATTAGAAGATGAATATGGAGAAAACTTAATGAGTATAAATCATTATTATCAAAAGGTACTTAAAAGCATTAGGGAAGATTTTAATTATTATACAGTAGCTGTTTGGACAATTTCTGAATATACTTCTGTAAATGATGCTTATCTACGCGCTTCTACTCTTAGTAGTGGTGCTGGTTATTTTTCTGGTTCTATTGGCTGGGGAAGAAAAATGGATCGCAGAGAAACGCCTGGAGGATATTACCCTGAAGGAGATGTCCAAATTACTGCTTCTTTGGATGCTAAAACAGGTTCTGGTATATATAATATAGAAGCTAATAAGACATATCTTGTTGCAGATGATATAGCATTGAAAATATTGCGTATTGTAGAAGCGCGCGATAGTAATGAAATGGTTATATATTGCGAGAGGATGAACGAATAAAAAAGGAGGAAAAAATGACTGATGGAAAAAAAGTAGAGGTAGGGAATGATATTTGGGTAAAAGGAATTAAAACTATTTGTGGTCATCATAAAAAAGCGTTATTAGATTATATAGATGCTTTATCTAATAGACCCAATGCTGAAACTATAAAATTATCAGGACAGATTAAGGCGAAAGTCCATAATGATTTAAGTCAAGTTCAGCTTATGATAGGCATACTATTTGAAACTTTTAGAGCTGGTGGTTCTATAAAACCTTTTGAAGATAGTTTTTTTAGGATGCAATCAAAGGAGAATAAAAATGATAAAAATTCTCGGTCTCAACATATCCCAAGCGGGCCGAAATAAATTAAAAGCGATAAAAGAGACAGTAGAAACTACAGCAAAAAATACATTAGATGTTAGTATGAGACAAATAGTAAAACTGGGTATTGTTGCTGCTGCCCCTTCGCATAATGAGGAAAGAAATGTACTTTCTCAAGATATAGCAGGTTTGGGTACTCCTAGAGGCGATAGATTCTTAAAGATTTGGCCTCAAAGATTTCTAAAAGATGCTTTAATTGCAGAACCTATATATACTAATAAAAAAGGGCTTTTTGGTATGATAGAATCACGATTTGGCCGTATAGATGTTCTTAATAAAATAATAGGATTTTCTTGGCGCACCCAAGGAAAAGCTAAGACACTTAAATCTACATTAGATACTAATGCATTTCATCAAACTTGGAATAGATTATTGCAATTATGGGAAACTGGAGGTCAATTTACAGTTACATCACGTAAACCGAAAGAAGATTTATTAGGTCTTGGTATTTCACAAGGAATAATCGGTTATGATTTATATCCAGCACCAGGAAAATTTGTTCCTATGATGACAAAACGAATACCAAAAAAGTCAATGGTTTCAAGAGGTTATTTTAAGAATAGAACTTTAATGCAGGATAGTATTGAAAAAAATATTAAATCAGCCATAAGGAGAATAAGATAATGTCAACTCCTGTAAGTATGCAATATATTCAAGATGTTACTCAATCTTTGATTTATTTTTTAAATAATAATGATGTTATAAGATCAGGAGCTTCTTCTTATACAAGCGATACTTTAAAAGAAATACACCCTACTTTAAATATTGAATTAGGGTATCCCGATAGATTGAATGGATTAGCTTTGCCTACATTAGCATTAGTAAATAACAGTTCTGATCCCATGACGCAAGGTTTTGGTAATCATGTTAAGGCATTTAATATGTCTTATTCTATTCATGGTTTTGTAGGACGAGAGCAAAGTCATGGTGGCAATATGTTATTAAGAGATCAATTGTGCGAAGAAGTACGATCGTTGTTTGAAGATATTGATTATATTACATTATATCAATATCCAGATTTTAGTACAAATGAAGGAGATGTAGGAATAACGAATGTTGTAGCGAGCTATATTCCGCCCTCTGATACAATGGAAGCGGCCCGTTACCAATTTATTATTGACTTGAATATAGAATATATCAAGGAGATATAAAAACACGAGCTAGAGAGAAAGAATTATATTAAATTTATAAGAATGAGTGATTGAAATAAAATTTAACATTAATTTACTAAAATAAGGAGGTGATAGATTATGCCAGTACTTGCATCTGAATTAGTAAAACGTAAAAAAGAGCACGTATTTGCTGAAGGGTATGAAGTAGATGTTGCATCGGAGTTAACTGGAGCAGTAGCTGCAACTGAAGAAGTAGTTCATGTATATGGACAAGATGATCCTATTATGGATATTACTACTGATAATGCTACTCTTACATTAACTGTATATGATAAAAAAGATAATAATACTCTTCTTGAAGCATTGCAAAGGATTGATGGCACAACTGCAACTAGTTATGTATATGATTGGGATAATGTGTATGAAACTTCTATCTGGGCTAATAGATTCAATACAACTAATACACAATATACACGTTCTGTTATATATAAACATTGGTTGCCGGTTCCTGGAATGACGGCAGGGGATGCTTCTGCAAAAGGAACACGTACTTTTGCTGGTAATTCTGAAGTTCCACAAGAATATAGCCAACCAATACTTGGTGAAAAGTTAGCATTGACAACTGGCGCTACTGGATATTCATGGACAGCGCAACTTGCAAAAGCAGATCCTCAAGCGGTTCCGAATCCAAGTGTTGAACCGGGTGTTTCCGCTACAACTCTATATGCTATTAGAGTTATGGCAGTTAATGAAGTAAGAGATGGGACATCTTTAACTAATTTTGATTCGGAAGAGTTAGACATTACTGCGGTTATGGTAGCTTCAGGAGGCGCGATTACAATTGATGGAGAATCGTCTCCGGCAGGAGATTTACATAAATTAAGTTGGGCAACTCACGTTTATGTTAATTATTTATACGCAAAGGGGTTGGGAGTATATCCCACACTTAAACCAAATGGAATGTTTGAAAATATAACTTAAAGAATGATTGAAAATAAAATAATGGGAGGCAGATGTCCCTCGACATTTGCCTCCCCTTAAGAGGAGAATGAAATGAAAGAAAAATCGAAAGAAAAGGAAAAAAAGAAAAAGGTAGATATTTTTTCATTATATCAAAAGGAAAAATTACTTACATTTACTGATGATGAAAATCGTACTTCATCGATATTGTTAATAAAATTAACTCAAGGTCAGCGTCAAAAATTATTAGAAGGTTACATTGATACTTTAGCTAATATTAGGGAAAAATATACTAAAAGAGATAAGGAAAGTGGATATTATACTAAAGCATTAGAATTATTCAATACTGAACAATTAACAGAAGCAATAATGAATTATGAAGAAGGCCAGCGTTCTCAAATTCTTGATTTATATCCAATAGAAAATGAAGAAACATTAAGCCCGGCTAAAAGAGAAGCAGCGGAAAATAAAATAATATCTGATTGGAAAAAAACACGACATGAACAATTAACGAAACTTACTAAAGAAGAATTATTAAAACATTTAGGCGGCCTAACATTAGAAGGATTAGCTTTAGTAGAAGCTGGAAAAGTATTTGATTATTTATGTCTAAAATATATGTGTTATAAGCCTGACACACGCGAAGCTACGTTTAAATCAGTTGAAGATGTAGAACGCATAACAGATCGGCGTGTTTTAGATAAATTAATTGAAGAATTACAAGAATTTAGAAAAATGGAAAATATGCAAGAGGTGCGCGAAACAGTACAAAATGAAAATTTTTTAGTGTCTGGGGAGTCGCCAAAAAATTCGGAAGGCTCCCCAAATACAATAATTACGAAATCATAGATTTGCCTTATGATTTTTATACAGTAATTGCATATAGAATATTTTTAGATAACATTAATGAAGGAATATCATATTATATTAATGCATCAAAACCACCAAAATATGTATTATTTACACCATCATTATTTGATGCATGGGTTCAATGGTATGAAATATTGCCTGAGCCTGATCCCAAAGCGCGTAGTATGATGCCATTAGGCACTAAAATAGCGCCTGAATGGATGAAATATGAATTTAATAATTTAGAAGAATTTTATCAGCATTATATGCATATAACCAAAGAGGTAGAATAATGGCGAGAGATGTTTTATTATCTGTTGGTTTAGACGTATCAAAGCTTAAAGCAGATTTAGCAAAAGTACAAGGTACGATTGGTAAGCAGGCAGCGCTTGATCCTAAAAAAACTCAAGCTGGTACTCAAGCGGTAAGCCAATCCTATACTCAACTTGCTACAAGCGCTAAAGGGGCTGTGGCGGGATTAGAAAAAGTAGATACTAGTCAAAAAAAGGTAACTGCTACACAAACAGCTGCTGCACAACGAATAAAAGCATTGCAATTAGGAGAACAGCAATTAGGTGTAACAAGATCAAGTCTCCTAAGCCAAATACGTGTTTACAATCAATTACAAGCAAAGAGTGGTAAATTAACTCCACAACAAACAGCTCATCTTAAATCACTTACAGGACAATATAAAAAATTAGGCGTAGCGGCTAATAGTTTTATGAAGACTTTACGCAAAACATTAGCGCGTACCGTATTATGGGCGGTAATGTGGACAGCTATGTATTCTGTTATTCGCGGTGTAATATCTGCCATAGGCAGCGTTATTGGTGAATTTAAACAGCTGGATTCAGCTATGGCCCGCATAAGAGTAGTTACTACATCTGCAAGTGGTGATATGCAAAAATCTATGAAGGCATTAGAAAGCAGCGTAGTCTCTTATGTTTCTGTACACTCTACAAGTATGGAGGCGGCAACAGAGGCTCTATTTAAATTATCAACTGCTCACTTAAATTCTAAAGAAGCGGCTGAAGCATTTATTCCTACTATGGATTTAGTAATTGCTACCACTCGTGATTTAGCTAATCAGACAGAATTAGCAGGTAGAACTGCAACGGTTGTTGCTGGTATTTATAATAATTATAAAGATATAATGGATGAAACAATGACTACCAGTAAAAAATTTAGGCATATAGCGAATTTATTAGCTATTACATTTGCTGATCAACAAGTTGAATTGCAGGAATTAGCTGCTGGATTAACATATACAGTAGGTATATTTTCTCAAGCTAAAATTCCAGTTGAATATTTAATTGCTTCTCTCGGTGCTTTAAATACTAAATTTGTTAAAAATACAAAAGCTGGTACCGGTTTACAAACAATGTTAGTCAATATTGTTTCAAAAGCTGAAAAATTAGCTGAAACGTTTGGCATTGCCCTAGATCCCAATAAACCCCTTCCTTATATAAAAATTTTAAAAGCTCTAAATAAAGTAATTTTAGAAAGTGGTGGTTCTGTAAAAGTATTAGGCGATACATATAATTTATTAGGTAAAAGAGCAGGTAAAGCTGGTATTGCTGCTTCTACCGGTTTGGATTTGATTATAGAACAAGTAGAAGAATTTGGTAAAAGTGGAAGATCTGTAACAAAAATGATGGAAGAACGAATGAATACAATTGAAGGACAAACTATAATATTGGGTAATACATTTCGTATGTTAGGTCGCGCAATGTTAGGCTCGGTGGACGAAGAACGTTTTATTAGTGCTATAAAATGGTTAATAGACGCGATGAAAACACTCGCGATTGCAGCAAGATTAATTGCTTTTGGTTTTCAAGCTATATACATACACTTAAAAGCTATATTTACACCAGTTGTTGCTTTATCATTGGCATATGGTGGTTTAAGCATGATGATGAAAGGCAGTCTACGAGAAGGCCTTGCACTGCTTAAACAATCAATGAAAATGTTAAAAGATTCAAAAAAAGGCGTAGAAGACTTAGGTAAAGCTTGGGGAAATGTTGAAAAAGATATAATGCTTATTGAAAAACCTGAACAAATATTAATAACAGAAGAATTAAAAAAACAGGAAAAACTTAAAAAAGAGATTATTGAAGCGGAACGTGAACACATTAGGCAATTAGAAACGAAAGAAAAGAAACTTTTATGGGCTCATAAATATAAGATGTTAGAGATTCAGGGAGCTAATGAATTATATATAATTCAACAAAAAATTGCTGATCTTCATGAAAGAGTTCTTACTCCAGGAGAACAGAATCTTGAATTATTAAAATTACAAACTCAAGCACTTGAAGTTCAAGCTGAAAAATGGGCTGAAGTGGAAGAAACTATTCGTTCAGGTGTTGCAGAAGGAATTTATGGCATTATTAAAGGCACACAAACATGGCAAGAAACGCTTGAAAATATTTTTGATGATCTTCTAAAAATGAAAATTGAAGAAATTACAAAAAAAATGTTATATGGAGACAAAATTGATACATCAGCTGTTACTATGTTAACTGCCGCTGAAAAAAATATATTAGCGGCAAATACTATGCTTCAAGCGGCTGAAACGAACGCGGCTGCGGCTACGGCTGCGGGTGCGGGTGCGGGTGCAGGCGTAGGTGGAGATTTATGGAAACAATTACCATCTGCTGGACCAGTAGATAGATATAAAGTTAGTGGTGATGAGATACGTCCTCAAGCTACTGCTGGTACCCAAACAGCAAAAGATTTAGAAGCAGCACTTGGCATTGGCGGAGAAAAGAAAAAAGATGGTATGTTTGCAGGTATGAATAAAGCCACAAAAGCGCGCTGGGGTAAAATGGGCTTAGGTCAGAAAGCTTTTGGCGCTTTAGGTGTGGCAGCAGCTGGATTTGGTGCCTATCAGGCGGGCCAGCAACAAGGGCCTCTTATGGGTGCTCTAGGAGGCGCTATGAGCGGCGCAGCGGCTGGTTCTATGTTTGGGCCCTGGGGAACTGCTATTGGAGGTCTTGTGGGGGGTTTATCGGGTCTTTTTGGAGGTTTAAGCAAGAAGAAGAAAGGGCCAGAGGTACGAGAACAAACACAAACAGCGCGAATAACAAGTAAATTAGATATTACTAATAAAGAATTAAAGATTGTGAATAGAAATTTAGTTGGTTTACGCCGTGGATTTGAGGGGTTTGTAATGACGACATCGTGGTATTTGAGGCAACGACCTACAGCTGGTATGCAGGATCAACCAGTTGAATTTGCGGTTAATTCTAAAAGAGGATATGTATAAGTGGGGAATAAATATAAGGCAATAAATTTATCAAGTTGGTGGACAGTTAAAAAATATGATACTGGTGCAAGTACATGGGTAACTGATTCTGCTATTCCAGCACCAGGTATTGATGAAATCACTCAAGATAGAGTTTCTACCTCACAAATTATCTCTTTAACAGATGGCGGCATTGATAGAATGTCACCAGAAACTACTTATAATTATGATCCAATACGTTTTATGTTTCACCGTTCTCAGGTCAGTACTGCTTTAATAAATCAATTCAATTCTTATATTAATCATAATCAGGGTATAAAAATCAAAACTCATGCAGGAGATGAATTTGAAGGTTATGTTGATAGAATTAATAGATTATGGATTTTTACCGGAGAAAATCAAGAATATGATTTAGAGGTAGTAATACAACCTTTTGATGTAGATGTAAGTGGATATATTGGTTCTAGTTCAAGCAGTTTAAGTTCATCTAGTTCTAGTTCAAGTTCTTTAAGTTCAAGTTCTAGTTCAAGCAGTAGTTTAAGTAGTTCAAGTTCTTCGAGCTCAAGTTCATCTAGTTCGAGCTCAAGTTCTTTAAGTAGTTCAAGTTCGAGCTCTTCTTCCATGCTTTCTTTTAGTTCTAGTTCGTCATCATCAAGTTCGTCATCTTTGAGTTCTTCGTCTTCGAGTAGTTCAAGTTCTAGTTCTTCATCTTTAAGTTCTTCATCCTCGAGTTCAAGTTCTAGTAGTTCAAGTTCTTCTTCTAGTTCTTCATTTTCGAGTTCTTCATCTTCAAGTAGCAGTTCTTTGAGTTCTAGTTCTTCGAGTTCTTCGAGTTCATCGTCTTCAAGTAGCAGTTCTTTGAGTTCTAGTTCTTCGAG
>Ga0307928_10004424_pt1 | contig 10656 bp, 17 predicted proteins | sample AceLakmetagen232_FD_201815 | JGI IMG/M metagenome (GOLD analysis project Ga0307928, IMG submission 201815) | Saline water microbial communities from Ace Lake, Antarctica - #232 | ecosystem: Environmental > Aquatic > Non-marine Saline and Alkaline > Saline | place: Antarctica: Ace Lake...
AACTCATCTCACCAGAAATATTTGAGTATTCCATTACAGGAATATTCTTTCCAACCATAACCTCTTTTATTTCATTAACAGTTTTATGAGATGTTAATGTTGCTCTCCCTAATTCATCTCCAAGCCCAAAAATATTTGTAACAACAAAAGTTAAATCATCATATTTATAATCAATAACATTATCAAAAGTAAAAGCACTCACACAACTAATTAAAAACATTCCTAAGATTAAAGTTAAGAATAACTTTTTCATGTTTTACCTACCAAGTATCCTAAACTTGCAGAAACAAAAAACCAAATGAAATAAGGCATCACTGCATAAGTTGCAACACATACTAATTTAGTTCCACTATAAATATTAGCATTTGAACAATCTAAATCTGTTCTAGCTGTATCAATGTCGTCTGCAATAAAAGGCATAAATAAAACCCCAAAAGCAAATAGAATAAATGCCACAACTACTCCAAGAAATATATTACCACGCCTGTTCATTTTTCTCATCTTATTATTACCCCCACTAATAAAACTCCAGCTAATCCAAATACAATTCCAACATATAATTTATTAGCTTCCATAGATGAACATACAGCTTTTGTTTGAGCATCAGTTGTTGTTGAACAATTTAACATTGGATCATCTAAACTCTCATCAACAGTATTTACCAACGCTGGAGCAATAGCCATTCCCAATATGAAAAATACTACACCCAACATCAACATTACAAATATTACTTGACCTCGTTTATTCATTTCTTTTTTTTACTCTCCTTTTTTATTTCTTTGAAAATATCATTCTTTATATTTTTTATATTTGGAAATATCTCCCATTCAATTTTTATTAACTTGTTAAAATCTTCTTCATTCATAATACTTAATTATTTTCACTACTTATAAAGGATAGGTATATATTTGGTATGAGGGAAAAATTTAGCATTTAACATATGAAGTTATTTTCATATGTATATTTTTACTCCAAAATCCCAAAAAAGATGAAAAATCACTACCCTTTTCTGACCTTAATATGCCCAAATTTAACCCTTTCAAAATTGCTTGGGTCTATTATATAAATGGAGTTATATTAGTTATCTTACAATGGAACAACAAAATAACAACAAAGGAAGTTTAAGTATTCTTAAACACCCAATGGAAATGAGAAGTTTTGATGAAGTTTTAATTCGTAAAGTTTCAAAACTTGGAAATTCCGGACACATAAGTATTCCAGTAAAACACCTAGGAAAACACGCCCAGGTAATAATCTGGAAAGAGGAGGATGACGAATGAATTTAACTTTATTTGATTTCGTTACTCCTATTCAGAATAAAACAACTAAACAAATTAATTTAGCAATCAAGATATTGAAGTTAAAAAAATATGATTTAACTATTGATGATCTAATGAATTTGGAAATAAAAAGAAAATGATAAACAATGAAAACTTAATATTTGAAGAAGAAGAAACACCGACTTCCGGCATTTCTGAAGAAGAAGAACAAAGAAGGGAATTAAATAGATTTCAAGAGGGATATGATGGTTGGCAAGGATAAATCTTTTTTTATTGCTGAAGTGGTTGGTAAAAGTGGATATGAGCCAATAGAGAATAGGTTCATGGCCCTTATACATAGTAACTGTGAAGCTCCCTTTGATTGGTATAAAGATTTAGGATTAGATAAATCAGATGCTTCAAGAATTAAGAGAGGTTTAATGATCCCCTCAAGATGGCTTAGAATTAAAATAGCTAACCATTTCAAATGTGATTCAACAACTATTTGGCAAATTGATGATCTACCATATATCAGAGCAGTTATAAAAAAACAAGAGAGGAAAATTAGGAGGGAAAAAAATGAGTGAAGAAAAAAGAATATATGTGCATCCTCAAACAATTAATGAAATGCAGGAAAAATATGGTGGATTTGATATGGAAGGTAGAATTAAAAAATTATTGGATCATTATAATCAAAGTCCATTTAGAGAAGGAGAAAAAAAGATTTGGCTTGATGAAGTTAAAGAATTTATTATTTTGTATAATAGAAATCCTGAAGAAATAAAAATTAAGGAATATAAAGAAGTAGAAACTTCTGCAGTAAGAGGAGCTGTTAGAGCATTTGGGATAGAAGGTCAAACAGAAATATTTATGGAAGAACAACCTTTCTTTTATGATGAAGGGAATTTATTTTGGTTATGGGATAAAAAAGAATTTAGATGGGTTTTATCAAATGAAATAAATCTCTTGAATTTAATCAACTCAATAAATGGGATAGAAATAATTAATTCAAAAAATAGGACAGAGATTATAAATTGTTTAAAACAAAAAGGAAGATTAAATACACCTAAACCAATTGAAAAAAGCTGGGTCCAATTCAAAAATAAAATTTATGATATTAAAACAGGAAAAGATTTTGAAGCTACTTCAGAATACTTTGTAACAAATCCTATTCCTTGGAAAGTTGGAGAAAATGAAGAAACACCTACAATAGATAAATACTTTGAAGAATGGGTTGGAGAAAAATATAAGGACAACTTGTATGAATTTTTAGCATATAATGTTAGCACAGATAAATTCATGCAAAGAATCTTCGCTTTCTGTGGTGGAGGATCTAATGGGAAAGGAACTTTCATAAAATTAAACTATAAATTTTTAGGAGATGAAAATTGTGTTTCATCTGAAATAAAATCATTAAGTGAAGATAAATTTGAACCAGCTGTGATCTATAAAAAATTATTATGTGTTATGGGTGAAGTTTCTCATGGAGATTTAAAAAATACTAATCAAATAAAGAAAATTGCAGGAGAGGATAAGATAAGTTTTCAATATAAAGGAAAAACTCCTTTTACAGCTACAAATACTGCAACTTGTGTATGTCTTACTAATTCATTACCTGCAACTCCAGATAAAAGTCTTGGATTTTATAGGAAATGGTGTATTGTTGATTTTCCAAATCAATTTTCAGAAATAAAAAAAGATTTAATAGAAAGTATCCCTGAAATTGAATTTGAAAACCTTGCTAAAAAATGTCTTAGTATTTTAAAAAGATTATATGAAACTAGGAAATTTTCTCATGAAGGAAATTTTGAAGAAAGAATGCAAAGATATGAGGAAAGAAGTAATCCTGTTATGAGATATTTGGAAAAATATTATGATGAAGAAGTTGGAGGATGTATTTCTATAAGAGAATTTGCTAATTCTTGTAATGAACATCTTAAAAAAAATCATTTAAGAATTTTATCTGCAATACAAATTGGAAAAATAATCAGAGAAGAAGGTTTTTCTGTTAGTCCAAGAAAAATTGGAGATGTTTCTTCTATTGTAATTTTAAATCTTACTAGGAAGAATACTATGAAAACTAGTCAAACTACTGAAACTACCCAAATTTCTACTAGCTCTCCACACGGGAAATCTAGTGAGATTTCTGCTAGTTCTACTAGTTCTACTAGTTTTGAAGATAAAAAAAAGGATAAAAGGTTAGATTTTTCAATAAAACCAAGTATTGAAACAATAAATGCTTTAGAAAAAGCAAGAGAAGATACTTTCACAGATGAAGAAATAGCAGATTTGGGTTATAATTCTCAAGAAATTAAACAAATTCAACAATTAAATAAATCGGAGGATAAAAATGGAACAAAAAAAATATCTTGATGTTAAAATGGTAGGTCATGAATTTGTAAGAGTTTTTCAGAACGAAAAGACAAAAGATAATCAACCAGATTACAAAGCAGATGGAATAGCTGTTTGGGTTAGAGATGTAAAACCTAAAGAAGCATCAATTCCTGAAGAAAATATAGAAGTTCAGAAAATTGAGGTCTAAAAACCTCTCTTTTCTTTTTTTTAAAAAATAAAATGAAAAACAATAAACAATTAACCAAAACCAAACAAATAAAGTTCTGCAAGAAGTGTAGTGCGTTGAAATTCATGCTTAGGGATAAAAATTATGGATATTGTCCCATTTGCTCAACAAAACTTTATGATTTTGATGCTTATGGTGGAAAATTGGGGGTGAAAGTTAAATGTTAGAGAAAGATGAACAATTTGAAGAACTATTATTTAAATTATCTACTGAATACCTACAAAATGGTATTTCAGATGATGTTATAGACCTATTTGAACAGCTAAGGGTTATGTCAAGTGATGATTTGGAGGAAGATGATGGATATTGATTTGGCTGCAATCAAATTAAAGAGAATTGTGGCCTGTATTAAAGAAGGAAAATCAAATGGCCTAGAAGCTAAAGAAATTTTGATTGATCTTGAACAAGTTTATCCTCCAAGAACAATTATTAAAGAAATAGAGAAACCTTTGAAAACACCAGAGAAGAAATTAGAGTATAATAAGAATTATAGATTATGGAAGAAAGAGGATAAGAAGATTGATAAAGAAAGAGATAAATTAGAAGCTAAAATACAAAAAGCATTAGAAAGAGTTAATTTTTTTTGTTATAGTTGTAAAGAAAGTATTAAGATAAGTAATCCAAAAGATAATAAGCATGATATTGTTCAAAAAGCGAATCGGACATTCAAAAGTATCATAATTATCAACAAATGTCCTAAATGTGGTTCAATTTTAAAGGGTTTTGGAGGTAAAATAGAAAAACCCTAGAGTTTTTAACGAAAAAACATGGGTTTTAGGGCTTTTTTATAGTTATTATTTTTAATATATTTTATATATATTGTTTATAAAAATGATTGGTGGCCCACATTCCAAATAAAAGAAAAAAAATGAACAAATCAAAAAAAGAAATCCACATATCAATTAGAGAACAGCCATTGATACGGCTCATACTAGCAGAAGCTAAGCGAATTGGAGAGAGGAAAAACCCTGGCTATGTTATTAGGACCATACTCTACAAGCATCTCGGAGGTCAATCCAAATGACCGGAGATAAGAAAGGTAAGCAGTGGCTGGTCCCCCAGGAAGTGATGAACCAGATCAAAGAAGAACTTATTGATGAGATGAATAAGACAGAAAGGATTATTATTAATGATGTGAAAGAAGGAACACTTATAGAAATGGAAAGCAAGAAAGAAAAGATGGATGATCTTATTCAAAAAGCATTGGTGGTTAAAACAAACTTCTTTAATGATAAAGATAATGGGAGGTCTTACATAGGATAACCATGTCCTTTAATGGTATGCCTATATCTCTAAGGTGAGAAACAGATGAATTTCCTGACCTTTAATTTAACAATTAACATCTATTGCGAACAGAACTCAACAACTCTACAAAGGGAATTAAATAAATACGACACAAAGGAATTAAAAAATGAATAAACAACACAACAAACAAAACAGCAAACTAATAATAAATATGACTACAAAGTTAAAGGCTAAGCTGCAATTCAGAGCAGACGAAGTAGGAGTTTCTCTTAATAGTTATTGCGTGATGCTCCTAACTACAGTAAGGCCTAAGATTCAAACAGTTGATTTTAAATTAAATTCTACAGGAGGTTAAACAAATGAAACAAATATTATATACAATTGGATTTTTTATATCATGTTTCTTCATGGGATATTTTATTTATAATATAGTATGGGCAACATTCTTTTACAGGCCAGAATATTCTCATTTTTTGGTTTCTATTATATTTGCTTATCTATTTGGATTAGGTATTATCTATGGATTTTATAGATCATCTAAATATTTTTATAATAAGATTAAAAAAAAGAAGTAGATTTCTTACCTTTCTTTTTGAAGAATTGTATCTCTTTTACTTCTGGTTGTTTGGATAATCTAAATTCTTTCTTCTCAACTATCCTAAAAGGGTCTACTTTACTAGGTCTAAACCTCTGTCCAAAATCATTTATTTTAACTTTTTTTCCACCTTCAGTTACAAACCCACTAGCACCAAGGGAAAACTCTGCAAATTCCTTTACTTTTTTAACTGCTTCACCTTTTGTTTTTGCTTTCCCTAATGAAATATCTTTACCAAACCTCTTACCAAACGCTTCAAAAGATTCTAATACTTGTTTTGCTTCCCTGATTATATCTTTTCTTGCTTGTGATGGGACGGGTATTATGATTTTTCCAGGGGGTTTTCCTGTTGGTTTCCCAGGTCTACCAGGCCTACCAGGCCTCCCAAGTTTAAGTTCAGGGGTTGTTCTTTGTCCAGTTCTTTGTGTAGACAATGATCCTAAGATACTTCTCATAACTTGTTTAGTTTTCATATCTGTTTTCATATCTGTTTTCATGTCTGTTTTAATATCCATTGCTGTTTTCATAGCTGTCTTTTGTTTAGTTTTCATGTCTGTTTTAATATCCATTGCTGTTTTCATAGCTGTCTTTTGTTTAGTTTGAATCTTTTGATCTTCAAATATCTTTAACATTTGTATTTGTTTTTGCTTTATTTTTTGTCCAGGAATCTGTAATTTGTTGTCTTGCACACCTATATCTAAAAGATTTAATGGAGAACCAGATACTACTCCAGTTAATCCTCCAGACCCTGGCATAGGTGGGGGTAATAATATATTGATTTCTCCTGTTATTGTTTGTGGTGGTTGAGTTGAAACTATATCTGCTGTATCTATCCTTGGTATTTTAACCACATCTTTTTCAATTAAACTTTTAATATACTTATCATAATTTGTTCTTTCTAAATCTGTTGCTAATTTTGCCCTTTGTTCTGCTATGAATTTTATTTGTTCTTTTCCAGCTTTCTTTCCAGCAATTTCTTTTTCTAATTTTGCTAATTCTTTTGCTAGTTTTTCAAATCTACTTCTACTTATTTGTTTTAATGGTGCTTGGGTTGATACTGCTCCTGTCTTAAATGCTTGTGTAAAGAATAAACCAGTATATACTTCACTTAAAAATTTCTCTGATTTTTGTCCAGAAACATCCCATCCTAGAATAGGGATATTTTCCATCTTTTTACCTAATCCAGTTTTTACTAATGCTATATCCCCCAGAGTTGCCATTGTTCTTGATGCTGTTCCTGGGAGACTTATCCCACCAGATTTAGTTCTGGCTACAAAATCTTCTTTAAAGAAGATGTTTTCCTTAAATCTTTGTCTTGTTTCTTTAGTAATACTTTTACCCTCTTGTATTTTCTTTAGTTTTTCAACATCTAAGATTGGTTTTTCACTGATTACTGGGACATCTACTTCTTTTATTATTGCTGCACTAGTTCTTCTCCCCCCAACATCAAAGGCATCTATTCTTTCTGTTCCTGTTATTACATCTTTTTTAATTATCATTTTACTTGCTCCTGCTCCTCTTATTATTTGTTCAGTTCTCTTTATATCTCCAGTTGCAATATCTCTTACTACTGCTGTTGAAGAAACTCTACCATTACTTGGCATACCTCGGTCTATAAGTTGTTGTCTAGTTATTTTTGGCTCTGGGACATGATCTTTGATTATAGAAGGTGTGGGAGGAGTAACTACAGATGTAGAAACAACACCCTCCCCCCCTCTAGAGAGAGTAGGAGTTCTTGATGTTGCTCCTCCAGAACTTCTTGAAGATGAAGATGACATTGTGCTTTTACCTGAAGATATATCCACAACTTGTTTAGGAGCTTTTCCTTTTGAAATCTCTCCAGGCCTTATCAATACAGTTCCAATAGATTTTGTTTTAGGTTTGAATCTCCTTACTATTGCCTTTGCTCCCCTTCTTAATGAAGATATTATTCCCATCTTATGTAAATATCCTCGCTAAAGTTTTAAATGATATGAACCCTACAGTGATTAAGATTAAGAAATATATAGCATTTCCTAAGTATCCTGCAAAGATTATTGAACTTGTTACTAAGATTATCATGAAGTTTCTAGTAGATACCCCAAACTTAGCACAACCTAATGAGATTAATAGTAACAATGCAAAGATAAATAGCTCAACAGATCCTAAGAAATAATCTATAAATATCTTTTTGAAATCAAAAATTTCTATATATTCACCCATTTAATCTGTCCCCTGCCAAAATTGTATGGCTGTTATGAATAATCCAACAAGCAACGACCCTATCAAACAAGTTCCTATGGATGTTATCCAAGTAACTCCAAAACTACTTAGGGTTGAATATAAATATATCAAATCTGCTACCATTAATCCAGTTAAAACTAAGACTATCCCGGCCGTTATATATCTTATATCTGGCTGTCTACCAAACGCCCCTAATACTAATCCAGCTACCAATGCTCCTGCTAAAATATAACTCAATCCAGGGATTGAATCTGTGGATAATTTATTACTCCATAACCCAGAGTTCTTAAAATTCTCAATACCTATACTTCCATCTGCATCTATTAAATTAAAAGATTTAACTAGACTTCCAGTAGGAGTTACAAAGCCTCCTATGTTTAAGACTAACATAATCCCTGCCAATATTACTGCCATGTAATAAAATCTCATGATCTTTCCTCCTTGAATACTGCAACCAAAGTTAATAACCCAGTGACGAATACTGATGCTTCTCCTAAATCAACAAAGGTTATAGATGCTGGGGTTGGTATAAAGTTTAATGTATTTAAGAATAAAACTACTCCAAAGATTATTCCTGTTACTGCTGCTTCAGAAGATAAACCATATCTCATAGATAGACCTCCAGAAACTAAAACAATTATTACTACACTCAATAGGGCCTTAGCAAAATATCCTTCATCATCACCTTGTATTCCAAATATATCTCCATCTATAACTTCATTCATATAGGTTAGCATACTGTAAATGCTGTAACCATTTGATTGACTAACTAACCAGTATGAACTCCCATTTGTATAATTTGAACTAATTACATAATAGTAATCCATAATAATTTTTTGTGAATTTAATGTGTTTGCATTAAGATTTAATGTTCCACCATTAGAGGATGAGGATTGTGTTCCGATAACTGTCCCATTACCATAACTTAATGTAAAACCAAAGTCAGTTACATCCCAAAAGTTACTAGACAAAGTATAATTAAAACTATAAGTTGTCCCATTGAATAGACCTTGAGTGCTTGGCCTAGTATTGAGAGAAACCCCCCTAGTAAAATCACTTACTTCTTCTACTGGACTTCCTCCTAAAGTTATTGTATAAATTGATTGAGTGGGAGTTAAACTTGTTGTGTATAAATCAAATCCTGTTTTAAAGAAAGATAATGTATGTAAGAAATCTGGATTCATCCAGAATGTAACAGCTCCTCCTGATCCAGTTATTCCATCACCAATTAAAACATCTTCACTTCCAATTACTCTTGTAGCATTTACAGATACCTGTCCTATTGGTTGTTCTGCCGAATTTATTACTTGAAAGGTTACATAAAGTCCCTCAGCAGTATTCAATAAATACAATGTTTTATTTGAAGTTGCATTTGTTAATTCTTGAACTGGTGGATCATAAGTTCTTTGAGGATAGCTTGTTGTATTTTTATATTGAACAATATAATCCACATTTAAATCTATATCTCCTGGAGTTAGGCAGAAAGCATAACTAGGATTTGCTGTATTGTTTATGAATGTCAAAGTTTTATTTATACTTACATCTTCTAAATAATAAACAAATGTGCTTGTTGGAATACTTGCCACTATGTTTGAATCTGTTGCTTCATCTTTAAATGTAAAATTAATATATGGTGTTGTTAAACTAGCATTACATAATCCAAATACTGTGTTATTTACATATTGATGACTTGCATTTGTTACATAAGTTCCACTTCCATAATCAATTGACCAATTCATTTCTTTAGTTCCTACAATATCTACTGGCTGAGTTACACTTGCTACCCAAGATTGATTTTCAGAATCCCCCACATTAGATGCTGGATAACTTGTTCCATTGTATAATAAATTTACACTAGAAATAGTTTCCTCAGTGGAAAAGTTATAAGTATAATTTTCTATTGCCATTTCATAACTTATTGCATTAAAGAATCTTCCAGTTTCAAAAACAGTATAATTCCAGGTTACTGTTTGATTTCCGATATTTCCAGAAGTATCATTTACATACATAGTAATTGTTCTATTATTATAATCAGTAACAATTAATTCTGTGGTGTTTAATACCCAAGGAGGAAATGTTTGATAACTTATTGAGGTATTTACTCCATTATATTCATACCAAGCGTTGTGGGGATTTAATTCTGTTGCTGTCCATTTAAAAGATATATTTTCTCCTGAATATGCAAAAAGATTTGATGTTTGATTTGGATGTTCTATTACTACAATGGGTAAAACTGATTCTATTGTATAAGTTCTCAAAGCAGAACTAGATAATCCATCTGTATCATTTACAAAAAGGGATATATTATTTTCACCTTCAGCAGAAGTTATGCTTTTATTCAAATCTAAACATTCAACAGTTACATTTGATGCTCCATTCAAACTATATTTACAAGTATCTAAGGCAGTAAAATTTGAAATTGTCCAATTAAAAATATCTACTGAAGAATAAAGACTTCCTTCTTGAGGATAAGTTATATTTGAATTTAATAATGCTCCCACATATTCTAACCCCACATCACTATTATATTGATCTTGGATTTCAGTAAGAGATAAACTTCTATTCCAATATTTAAAATCGGTTACATTCCCATTCCAGTGTTGATTTCCAAAAGGAGAACCCCCACCACCCATTATCTCAAAGATTGTTCCTGTTGCTCCAGAAGATGGAGTAGAAGAAGAAGTTATTAAAGTATCATTATAATAAAGTTTATATGAATCTGTTATTGTATCCCAAGTTATAGTAACCATAAT
>Ga0307928_10004425_pt1 | contig 10655 bp, 16 predicted proteins | sample AceLakmetagen232_FD_201815 | JGI IMG/M metagenome (GOLD analysis project Ga0307928, IMG submission 201815) | Saline water microbial communities from Ace Lake, Antarctica - #232 | ecosystem: Environmental > Aquatic > Non-marine Saline and Alkaline > Saline | place: Antarctica: Ace Lake...
AAGCCTGTGCCTGTCCTGGGTTTCGTTTAATAGTTGCATAATAAGTTGCTGCAGCTCTAAATGCAATAAACTCGTGTACTTCCTCTGGTAGTTCTGGTGACTGAGCTATCACAAATGATGCTCCAGGCAATGATGTTTCTTCAAAAACACTCTCCAGGCCAATGACAGTTGCACTAGCATAACTAGATATTCTGTACCAGTTGCCAGTTGGTAATCCATCAGTAATTTCACAAAACCATCTACCAACCATTGCTGCTGTAAAAACCGTATCAGTTCCAGTCACCGTTGCACTATTTGCTACAACTGCTACTGTGCCAGTTGTATAATCAGCAACCGACATTCGCTGTGGTAAATAGTTCCCAACTAGAGTAACAACTAAATCATCCTCATTTGGGGTCGGATAGATACCAAAATCTGATTGTCGTGGAAAATAGTATTGTGGTACTTCACTTGAAGCAATATCTAATTGCTGTAGTTCATCCCATTTTTGTTGAGAGTTGACCACTGTTAGTGGATAATCAACATCCCCGATAGCCATAGTAATTGACTCAATGCTTAAAAATCCTGGTGGGTAGTGATAATAAATTTGATCCTCTACCGATTTCATTGTCTTAGGTGAAGGTTGAGTTTTGTAGTTTTTAATTTTACTGAATATGAATTGAATAGCGTGGTTTATTAGTCGTGCTAAAAGCGTTGATGTAGCAGACAATCCACTCGTAGTTGATGAATCATCATCAACACAAAAGTCTTTAGTTGTTTGTAAAAGTGAGCTGTAAGTTTCTCTCATTTGTTCCTTGGTGAGCTAACCATAATAAAAAACCACCCCGAAAGGTGGATGTAGTTATCCTGTGATTTTATTATAGCACAAAAAATGGTCTATTTCTTAGTCTTAACCTTTGGTTGTGGCATGTTGTCAATCTCATCAATAATCATGAATAGAATCTCAATGATCTTGCGCTCGTCAATCTTACCCCTAACAGCTAAATCCTTTTGAATCTCCTCTGCGGTAGTATCCTCAGGATAGTAGACATCAAGTAGTTTTAGTATTTTTTGTTTCAGGTTCATAAGGTCTATCTGCGGCTTCTGCCACATTCATCATATCTTTTAATGGGTCACCAGAGTCATTGATTGTTTCTTTAACTGGTTCAGGAATTTCATCACCGCCATATTTGGTAACTACCCCAAGCCAGATTGTACTAAAGTGTTTCTTCCACAATTCATTATCATTTGTTCTGATCTGTTCAATTGGCATGTGTTGCAGCATCTCGTCTCTAGTACGATACTGAGTTTTCTTTTTGTTCCAATCATCCTCTGAAATCTTGTTGATGATCCCGACAATCATGTCAGTAGTGTAGCGTTCAGCCAAGAATCTAGGTAAATGGTTGATCCCCTTACCAAAGCCAATGTCTTTTTGTGCCTTAGGAACTAACAACCGTCGTCTCTCTGGCCCAAGTTTGTCATGCCAGAAAATGAAATCTTCCGAAGTGTTATTTTTTACTGCAATAGTATCTAGTGATCTTAACCTAGCTTCTCTTGCAAATTCCTTGCTTTTTTTAGACATAAAATGCTTTTATCACCAATGTTGGCTTTTCTAGTTTAATAATACCCTGCTTAGTTTCAATAGTTCCCTCAACGACATCAAAGTCCAACTTGAGTCCGTTATCTTTTAGAAAATCATTAAGTAATTCGTTAGGGTCTAAGGCACAATCATCTGAGATATATTCAACATCAGTAAAATCATCAGTATCAGTCGTATCAACGATAATTGGTTCTTCTTTTTTAAATCTCTTGTCTGGTGTACCGTCTTTATTAAATCGCATATTTTTATTCTATCATACTTTAGTATTATCTATCATTCTTTGTAGTTGTTCCTGCTTATTTTTGATGCTTTTAGCTCTAAGGTCTAGGTCTTGTTGTTTAGCACGATTAGCCTTCTTGTCTTTTTCCACCAAAAGCTCACGCTCTTCAATGTCGCTCTCTTTGACTTTGATAAGTTTCTCTTTATCTTCTAACTGTTTTTGTTTTGCCTCTAAGTTTATGATCTTTTTCTCTCGTTCGTCCAATTGTTTGCGATCAATGCTAAGTTCTAGCGTATCTTCGTCAGCTTTTAGCTTCATTTTGCAAGCCAAAGCATATAAAGCGTCAACTCTTTTGACTTCTTTGCCATAACCGTCAGTCTTTTTAAGAAAAGCCGATTTTGAGGCTGTTAATTCGTTTCTCTTGAGTACAATTGCATCCTTTTGAACCTCTATAGCCTTAATTTCATCGTCAACTCTAGCTCTGTCACTCTCCAGAGTCTTTATATACTGCTTAATATAGTTTATTGCTTGAATTTGATCAGTCATCAGAAAATATAAGCTTGCGAGCTTTCTCTCGTGGGTAGTTTTCTCTATCGGCAATATAAAGATCAACCAGATGCTCACCGAAGTGCTTACCTAGTGATGTTTTAAACGCTTTGTTTTCTTGTGAAACGATCTTATATTCTGGAAGCTCTTGGCCATTCCATTTACCTTGAAAATCTACCTTGAGAGGATTAAAAATTAGGATAGTTTTCTTATCTTCAACTATCTTTTTACGAACGATATCGCTTGTATCCATATATGCATTATAACACTATTAAGTTACTTTATTCCATGTTTTTACACTTGCAATAGCTAATCCGTTTACTGTTTTTACACTTGCAATAGCTAATCCGTTTACTGTTTTTACAGATCTTGGACCAGGTATAAAATCATTAGTAGCAAAAGGTTCTCCTTGAAAAGAATAGTCAAGAGAATTAGTTATAACTGCGCTTGTAGCTGGAACATTAACAAATGGACTTCCTTGATATGAGTAATCCATTGTTTTTACAGTTGTTGGTGTTAGTAATGCCATATATTTATGCTTCTTGTGTTACTGTAATATCATCTACAATTACTGTTTCATCAGCTGCGTTGGCAACCCAATAAGCCCATGCTTCTATCTCTATAACACCAGCTTCCGTTGGTGTCATGCTCGCTAGTGCTACAGAATTTCTATTTGTATCGCTTGGGATAACTGTTTTAATATCGCTTGCAATTCCAGCCAACTGACCACCACGACATACTATATATCCTTCAATATCAGTAGCGTGTGATTTCTTAAAATAAGCTGATACATCTACAGCTTTATTTGCTACAACTGCTATTTTTGCGATTGAAAGTTTAAGTGGATAATATATATCTCTACTCGTATCCGTTGGGCTAAATTTCCACTCCAAACCAGTTCCACCAGCAGTAGCATCTTGAGACACTATTGTTCCACCATCTGTTAAGATATTGGAATATCCTCCAATATTATTTATAGATACTCTTGTATCACCATAGAGGTAGGTGTCGGCAGTAAATTTAGTACCCTCATTCAGTGTGGCATCACCTATAAAGTTCTTACCACCCCTGAAAGTACCTATTGAAGAAGTGTTGTTTCCAGTTGTTGATAAACTTCTTATTAAATTATTATCTGCCTGATAGTAAAAGTAAATACCGTAAACATCATTATCGTCAGCGCGCGTTAATGTGTTTATAATGTTGTTGCCACCATAGTAAAAATAAACGCCATATAACTTATTGTTGCTGGTGCTGGTCAAAGTTCCTATGAAATTATTTCCAGCTGATGAAAATGCAATACCAGCCTGATTGTTTCCATTAGCATTATTTATTGTAGTTAGCTGATTTCCGTAGCAACCTGATTCAAAATAAATACCATAATTATTATTATTGTTTGCGTTTCCTATGTAAACAAGACGATTATTAGCTGCCTCAGAGTTAAAAATAATGCCAGCGTATGAGTTATTGGAAATATTTGAAAGATGCGTGGCTGTGATATTATATGTTTTATTATAAAATTTTAGACCATCATAATATCTATAAAAATTAAGACGATTAAGAGTAACATATTTTTTACCAGTAAAAATTAAACCCTCCCCATATCCATTTAATCCATCAAAAAATGTTTCTCCATCCTGTGTTGAATCTGAAGTATTATATCCTCCTTGAAATTCTATATCGTTTCCTAATGTTCCACTGTCCTTGACTTCTTGAACGCTAGTATTGTTATTTTGAACCATATCGGTTTTAATTGTTTCTCTAATAAAAGTATTAACTGTTTCAGGACTCGTACCACTGGTCGTATATCCTTGTCCATCATTTGCTTTAGTATCTGTTTTAGTGTCTAACATAACAGTTACTCCATTTATGCTCTGTATTCCATACCATCCCTCATTACCATAATTAGCTGATGATGTGCTGCTTTGTTCTAAAGTGTTTTTTGAAATTAATGATTGCAAATTAAGTCCTGAAGTGGTACAGGCAATAAAGTCATCTACATAGAAAAGTTTTGAAGCTAAGCCAGTAACAGCACTGTTTGTATATAAAGCTATTGACTGAATTGATGCTCCAAGGTTTCCACCACCACTTTTTGTTAAGGTTAAAGGCATCCATTGACTAGTGGATGGGTTTGCTGGGATGTCAAAGTAATCAACTGGTGTTGCTCCAGCAGTATCTGAACACAACGCTATCCTTAAAGTTCCAGCCGTAACAGCTCCTTGATTATATATCCAGAATGACATTTTTTGATAAGCTGAAAAGTCAGTGTCAGAAATTTGATAGTAGGCTTGCATTGTGCTTGTTTGAACAGCTGCGTCAAATGAAAAACTCATAGAATATGAACCTTCTTTGCCTTCAGTAATCGTAGATGTTCTTGTTACTGTTACATCTCCAGAACCATTTGCAGTCCAAGCTGTCTCACACAAGTCAATATTTGCTGTTTCAGCAGTATTAAGGGTTACTGTCTTACTTAAATTAGTCCAAGTTGCTGTCGTACCAGCTAGAGCTGTTGGAGCTGGACTCTTTGCAATCCTAATAATATCTCCAGGAACTATTCTAGCTGCTGTTGCCCCTAAAGTAATTGTTTTCCAAGCGTTAGCCCAGTCTGCACCAGTTCCTGAGTCAATACCATTTTCGTAATCAAGATAATATGTTGTCATAATTTTAAGTGTGTGTTATATAGGTTAATACTGGATTAAAAAATATTCTGTCACTATGAGTTGCAATTCCTACAACTTGGATAGCATCATCTGTATCACCTGGCTGTGTTTGAGTCTCAATCCCAGCAGTTACCGATAAATAAACCATACCACCGATTGTTAGAGCATATCTAGTGTCATCTCTATAAATACCACCTAATAAAACAGTATGACTCCCACTAGAAGCTGTTTCAACTGCCATTCCCATTACTGGATATAAACTAGCTTCATTTGCATCAGCTTTCCATACTTTTCCATCTGATTTGAAATAAACTAAATCTCCAGGAACTAATGATTCTCCGTAAGTCATAAGAACAGTTGTTCCAGTATAAGACTGATCAACTGGATCTTCTGCTAGTCTAACAGTGCTGTTTGGTGCATAAAATGGCATAATTTATTCCTTATTGATATAAAATATTTACTACTAAACCTATTGTCGGATCAGTAGAACCTGTTACTTCAACTGTACAAGCATAATTAATTTCAGTAGAGAACTTGATTGGCACAGTAAATGATTTATCCATTGCACCATCTTTAGTTCCATCTCCTGCTGGTACTAGAAAAGAAAGATTGGGCGTAGTTGTTCCGACTGTAATAGAACCAATAGCCAAATCAAATAGTTGTAAATAAGCATCTGCTGAATTTGGATTACTAACTTCAATTCCATAAATAGCTCCTGGGGCAGCCTTGAGAGCTGCTTTTACGTTGTCTGCATCAGCATCAAAGAATGGAGTAGCTCCAACAGTTGCGCTGGCATCTACTACAACACTATGACCAGCTGCTAATTGTTTTGCTGAAGTTGCCAGTGCTGAAGTGCTTAAAACTGCTCCTGCAGCATCTACTGGCTGAGTAGCCACAACTACGGTTGCTGTAGTTCTAGCTGTGTTAGCGGCTTTGATGTTTGCAAGAGCTGTAGAATCAGCATCTTTCAATTCAACTGAGCCAATTTGAATATCTGCTGCCTCTAGATTAACCAATAATTCTCCGTTTGCATTTACAGCTAATGCTGACCCATCACCGTCATCTAAAGTGATGGCTGCTAAATTATATACTCCTGGTAAACCAGATATTGATCTTGGCATATTATTATTCCTTCTTAGTTATTGATACATTCTTAACACCACCATATTTGACCGACATCAGCCTAACATGTTCAGTAAACTCAAGAAAATCCTCAATCAATTCATTTTTAATTGGTTGAGAAGTTCCCGTAAATTTATAAATCAGCTTACCATCTGAAACTCCAAGTTCGGCATTTAAGTAATCACTACCATCGCCTAGTTGAAATTTAATATCGTGTGTATACATATTATCCTATTAAAGGGAGGTTTTTAGGCCTCCCCTTGATTATTTACATTAAAGTCTCTAAATAAGTGACCCAAGTATTGGCTGCGGTATTTACACTAACAAGTTTCATGTGTTTGCCAGTTGTAACTGCTGCTGTTCCACCAACTAAGGTATGACCTGCTGCGGCAGTGATAGTAACTGTTTGGCTGCCATCGTTGTAATATAACCACTCAATTGTAGAACCGACTGCTACTGAGTCTACTCCTGCACTCATAGCCGTTCCAGTTGGAACAGTTGCTGTTCCTGCACCAGTGACTGATGTATGAATAACAATACCACCTAAGATATTAGCAATAGTTGGTGTTGCATTTTGAGCATCAATATTGGTAATAGTTTGTTGTAAAACTGGGTTTAGCGTATCAAGCTGACCTTCAACGGTAACAGCATCTTCAAAAGTGGCTGCAACTTCAAAAGTATCAGTTGTAGTAGTAATGTTTGAAGCAGTGATCGTTCCACTGGTTTCAATGTTCTTATCAGTTACCAATTCATCTTGGTATTTAAGACCTCTAACAATTTCCTCTAAATTTATTGACATATTATCTCCTTATTGTTTACTTCCGCCAGGGTAGGCAGTTTGTGCTAATTTGCACATCCCAAGCCTCCGTAAAGGCTTGAGGGTACAGATTATTGTAAGTTCAATCTGATCGCACCGACTTCGGCACTGACTGTCACGACTTGAGCTGCTCCACCAATTGTTTCTTGGGTAGTAACTGCTTTCGTAATAGCTCCTGCGGTTGTGGTGCTTGGGCTGATGCCTGTAGTCTCTGCGGCTGTTGCCACATTGTCTGACAATGCACATCCTGTTCCTCCAACTTGCACCCATCCATATTCGCCTGAGGCGACTGGATAGACTGCTGCACCAGCACTTGAGCCAGTTTGAGTAACTGCCCATTTAACAATACTATCAAATCTGTTTTTGATAACAGTGATAGTAGAGTTTGCGGTTGCTAATGCAACTCTGATTGGTTCTACAAGTGTAAAGACACAAGAAGCGGCTGCATCTGCGGCTGCATTACCCTTGATTAAGAACATCTGACCAATACCAGTTCCAGCTGATACAATTAAGTATCCATCTTTAAACTGATCCTTGGTAGCTGCACTTGATCCTAGCGTGATGGTAACTGATGTGTCACCAATTGAAGCTGCGACTGCTAAAGCCTGACTAACATAGTTAGAGCTATGAACTGCGGTTTGATAGAAGTCACCGACTACCAATAGTTCACCAGCTTTACAGTATGCAAATTCACGCCCATCGGCAGTCATAAATCTTTGTCCTAGTGTGGCCATTTGAATGTCACTACTAGAATAAAGGGATTGTGGTGCGATTTGTGAATATCCTGATAATTCCATAATTTCCTTTCGTTAAAGCGTTATACGCTTGTAATACCTGTTAATTTACCATTTCGTCTTGGTTGATCAGACCACATCTGTCCAAAGACATAGAAGCGACTGATTATACCTGCCTGGTTTGGCATCATCTGTTTTGCTTGATAGAAAAAGCCATGGTATTTAGAAGGTGTCATTGCTGCTTGACCTTCAATTACTTTGCCTTTACCTAAGCTAACTGGACTGACGAACTCTTTAAAGCTCTTTGGTACTCTGGTACGACCACACCAGTGTGTGTAGTTCTCGTTAAGCATATAAAGTACACCTGAGGTGCTAGCTTTATCTCTGATGATTGGAATACCACTATAGGTATTTACACCACCAAAACCTTGACCCATTGATGGGGCATCGGTTGCTGTTGGGAACATTCCTCCAATACTCATAGTCTTATATTCTCTACTCACCGTAGGGGTTAAGAACTGTTCGTAAAGGTCTGCAATAGTATCAGTAGTACAGATTAGGGTTGGTCTCTCCTTTGGACCAGTATCGCTAATGGTTGAGCGTAAGGTAGCCAATTTAGCTAAGGTTAAAGATCCGCCAGAAGCGGTAACCGTAGAATCTAAACTGTCATAGCTAGAGCGTGTTTGTCCACCGTAGGTAGCTAAGTTAGTACCGTTATCAACAACTTCCTCTAATGAGAGTGGTTGATCAGCTGCGCCAGTTGCGCTGAAAATTGCATTTGATAAACCCTCAACGGTTTCATTCAAAGCATCTTGATATTCAAAGGCTGGATAATCAACATCTTCTCCTGCACCTTCACGAGCAAAAGAGTCCGTCATGATCTCAACCAGTGGCATTGCTGCGTGTGCATCGTTGAATTGTAGTTGAATAACCACATTCTCGGCTGCAGAGTTCAAGGTCTCTAAACCATCAAACCATTGGAATTGTGATCTTCCTGAGATTTTAATATCCTTAATAATAGTTGGCTGTTCACTTCTGAAATCGCCACTGAATTGTTTACCCTTGTAGAGTAAACGAGAAGCCATCATTGGGTAGTTTAAAATTCCATCTACGACTGTGGCTGCGGCCTTGGCTGTAGAGAAATTGTAAACATTAGAACCAACTGCACTTCGGCTTGGGGTTAATGATCCATCTGCCATGTGTTCCTTTATTTATAATAATTTATAATTGACATAAAAAAACCACCCCTAAAGGTGGATATTTCTAATCCTAAGATTTATTATAACACAAACTAATAATAATCAAAAGCTAAAAGCCAAATATCTTTTTTCTATTCTTACTTACATCTTCGTACTCTAGCTCTTTGCTGTCATTTTTGCTTGAACGTGGTCTAGCACCCAATACTGGTGCTTTAGCTCCAGCTGGATCTTTGTTGTAATCCTCATAATAAGCTAACTTAGCTGATTTGTCCTTTGTGATCTGTGCTAACTCTAACCTTGCCTTCAAACCTTCGTCTCCCATTATCTCCTCAGTGGTTAGTTTCTCACCCTTATTTATCTTAGCTTGCACCTCTTCTCCTGGTGCTGGCATCTTGCCCTCTTGAACTAATGAATACCAGTCTTTATCAAACTGTTCTCTGTTCTTTTTAATCTCTTCGTCTTTGGCAATGCGTGCCTTCTCTGCTCTGACAATCTCTGCATCGTCTCTCTCTTTGAGTTTTTCCTCTACTCTAGCATCAATGTCCTCTGGCTTGACTGATTTCTTGTCAATTTCATCAAACAACTCGTCATAATCATCTGGTGCTTTTTTACCTTTGTCCTCCCAAGAGAACTTCTTTTTATCACCCTGAATACTAGAAATTAAGCCTTCCTTGGCCGCTTCAATAGCTTCATTTTTAATTTCAGTTTTAAGCTTTTCCTGATCTAGTTTTGAAAATGCATCGTTTTGGTTATCACTCATAATTTCATTATAGCACAAACTGATTTTAGTTTGATTTCTTGCTCCTTAATAACTTTTTAATTTCTCTATTATCAATCATCCAAATGTGGCCAAACTTTTTAGCCTTTAATCTCTTTTGCTTAATCATCAGTCTAATGACTGCATCGTTAGCGTATCCTAGTGTTTCTGCTGCTTGTTTTGTTGTGTACATGTTCGTTATAGTATACAAAATCCCTACTGTATTTCAAGTAGGAGTTTTGCTTTCTTTAGATTAGTTTTACATCTATTAGCATGCAAGTGTTTCTAGTGTTGTAGCCATCATCAACATAATAAGTTGATAACTCTATTTTTGCCTCTCTAATCAGTCTGTAGACTTCTTCTTTAGCCTTGTTAATGCTTTTGCAAAATTTCTAACTGGCTGTCCTGCAACTGGTTCTGCCATTTTAAAATAAGCATCACCAGCACCACTCATGATCTGCTCACTAAAATCAGTTACTTTCTGTCTGTATGTGGGAAACTTGTTGATAACTGCCTGTCCTACCTCAACTGGATCTCTGTCAGCATACTGTTGATATCTCTGCTTAACTAGGTTACCCAAGTCTGATAGTTTCATTTAAATAGGTCCAATGGATCATTAGCAGGACTTCCACCACCCATTGGTGCAACTGGTGCGCCTTGTGGTGCTACTTGAGGTGCGCCTTGTGGCATCTCTGGGTTATCAGGTGCTAATGCAGCATTAGTTGCTGGTGTATTAGGATCTTGTGGCTGATCATCCATTAAATATTGTTGAATATACATTTGAGGTGCTAGCTGAACTAACATAGCTCGTTTAGCTCTCTCCTTAGGATTAGATTGCTCAGTGTCCTCAAAGAATGTCAGTGGATCAGCAAAGCCAAGCTTAGCGTTCTCAATAGCCGTCCGTTTTCTCAGAGTCTTATCAACTCCAGATGCAGATACAACTACCTCCATGCCATCCTCAACCATATCCTGGGTTAGCTTGGTGTGTAAAACATCACCATCTTTACCTAAAATGTGTCTCATG
>Ga0307928_10004426_pt1 | contig 10653 bp, 13 predicted proteins | sample AceLakmetagen232_FD_201815 | JGI IMG/M metagenome (GOLD analysis project Ga0307928, IMG submission 201815) | Saline water microbial communities from Ace Lake, Antarctica - #232 | ecosystem: Environmental > Aquatic > Non-marine Saline and Alkaline > Saline | place: Antarctica: Ace Lake...
TATCCGAAAGCACAAGATATAAGTAAGAATATTGATAAGAAGGCAGGTAAGAAGAGGAAGGATTTGGGTAAGAGTCCTTTAGATATAAGTAACGGTAATAACGGTAAAGAAGCAACAGTATTTAACGCAAGGAAAGAACTAAGAGTCACCGAACCGCACACTCAAGAAGCAAAAGAGTGGGATGGTTGGAAGTCACACGGTCTTAAGCCTGCCTATGAACCAATTATAGTAGCAATAAAGCCAAACGAAGGTTCTTATTGCGACAACGCACTTAAATATGGTGTAGCAGGATTGAATATAGATGGTTGTAGAATAGAAGGTAGTGTAAATATTAAAGATTATGGAAGGGGTGGTGGATTTTGTTTTAGAGGAGATGCTAAAGATGCACCTGAACCCAATTCTAAAGGCAGATTCCCCGCTAACATAATCCTAGACGAAGAAGCAGGTAGAATATTAGATGAACAGTCAGGACAAAGCAAGAGTTCTAAACAAAGTAAAAAAATTGTAATGAATGGTTATCAAAATAAAGGAGGATATGTTGGTGGAGAATCTAGTAGCGAAGGAATAAACACACAATACGGAGATAAAGGTGGCGCTTCAAGATTCTTCTATTGTGCTAAATCAAGTAAAGCAGAAAGGAATATAGGTTGCGAAGATATGGAAGATAAGTTAGTGGCAAACCCAGGCGAAGGATGTGCAGGCAAATTACAAAAGAATTCAGGAGCAGGAGTCCCTAATAACCCAGTATATAACAAAAACACACACCCAACTATCAAACCTATTAAGCTTATGGAATACTTATGCACCCTAACAAGAACACCAACAGGAGGTATTGTATTAGATCCCTTCGCTGGCTCAGGTTCAACCGCTTTAGCTTGCTTAAGAACAAGCAGAGACTTTATTATGATTGAAAGAGAAGCCGAATACGTGGAAATCATAAAGGCAAGAATTAAAGGTATGAAGAAGCAATTAAAAGAAGAACCAAATCTATTTAATACACTATAAAGGAGGATTAAGATGAGTGGAGATAGTAGAATAGAAGAATATATAAAGGATAAAACAGAAGAACACCTAAAAGATATGGTAGAACGTGCTATAGAATCATTAATTAATTACAGAATAGCTAAAGCAAAGGAAGATGTTAATTGGCCGGTTCCGGAGTAATTATGAAGAAGACTAAAAAACAAAGGTTATTAGAGAAGGATTGGAAAGTCGCCGTAAGGCATAATTGGGGTAATAAGTGTGCTAAGTGTGGTCGTGAAGGTTGCAAGTTAGATACTCATCACTTATATTATGGAAAGCTTAAGTGGACTGAACCGAAGATAGGAGTTTTGCTTTGTTCTGGTTGTCATAAGTTTGGGTTAGAGTCAGCACATAAAGGTGGGTTAGTGTTCTATAATTGGTTTTTTAAAGAATACCCTGAATTGAGTAAAGAGATTTTAGGGTTAATAGAATTATGAGATTAAAGACAGATAAAGAATTCAGAGACCACGTTAAATACCTTAGGGATAATTTAGATGGTGAAGAACTGTTTGACTTTATAGTGGCTATGACTAAGTTAGAAAGGAACTATGGCAGAATTAGTACTGGTGAAGTAGTGCAATTAGCTAAGGGTTTTAAGTACATTGGTGGTTTAGGTTTTGAAATAGAAGATAAGGAGAAGTAAGTGGAATACAGTAGAAAAGAAGGTATAGAATTAAAAGAAGCAGAAAAGCTTGACCTACTACATCTAATTAAGACTTCGGACTTAGATAAGGTTATTAAGGACTCTAAAGAAACTCTTATTAACGCTCATAGGAAGCTAATCTGCAACCTTGTTAAACGTCACGGTTTTATGGACGATTATGACACTTCTTTTGCAACAGCTACATATGGTATTCTTCAAGCAATAGAAAGGTATGACCCAATTAAAGCAAAGAACTGTAAGGTAGCAAGTTACTTCAGTATATGGATTCTAAAAGAACTTCGTGTAGAAAGAACACTTAAAGGTCTCCCTGTAACAATTAGCCATACAACAGCAGACCAAAGATATAAGGATGGTAAAGGTGTAGGTAGGGTAAGTATGGATGATGCTGAATATGAGAATATCAATAGATTTGCACTTGACCCTGATGTATTTTTTGACTTTGGTATAGACGATGATATGCGTATAAAATATGAGGTTCTATATAGTGTAATAAAAGAACTCAACGAAGAAGAATTAGAAGCACTTAAATCTTATATGGAGAAACCAAGGCTAGAACACAAAGAAAAAATTAAGCTAACAAAAGAAGAACTAACAAGACATAGAAAGTTATATTCTCAACGATATGCTGTTGTAGCTAAAATAAGAAGATTAGTGTTGTTACGCTGTCCGATTAATACAGCTAAAGTGTTAAGGGTAAAAGAAAAAGCAAGAATAAATAATGATAATAGAAATAATAATAAACAACAAAGACAACAAAATAAGGAATATTACCAAAGGAATAAAGAAGTGATAAAGGCACGTTCAAGAGTTTACAGTAATAAAAAGCGAAGCGAAAGATTAAAAGAAATAAAAGGAGAAGTAATATGAAGTGTATTATGTGTAAGAAAGAATTAGTGTTTGAAGAAAAGGTAAGCCTATTAGCTAAAGATGCTAAGTATTGGGATGAAGAAAGAGAAGATGAAGTAGTATGTAGCTGTGGTGTAACGTTTAAGCTAACAGTGCAACCTAATGGCTCGTTTTCAACTAAGAGGGTTAAGTAAGAGGGTTAAGTAAGAGGGTTAAGTAATATGAAGGAGACAATAGATAAGTGTATTGGTAAGTTTGTAAGTGTAGCTTCAGTTAATTGGGAAAAAGTAGAGGGTGGTATGAACCTTCTACAGCATATGCAAGAAGTCACTATATTTGAGAAGGACGGTAAGTTAGGTATGTCAGTGTCAGCCCTTGAGCCAGAGAAAATATTAGATGCAAAAAACAAATAAAGTAGATGCCGCCCAAGAATTACTTGAGCGTAGGAAAGCTAGAGCAGAGTTAATAGAGTTCTATAAATACACCTTTGATGAGTTTGTTGAAGGTGACCATATTAATAGACTTTGTGATGCTCTAGAAAGAATAGAAAGGGGTGAGTGTAAGAGGCTTATTATTTCCTTACCACCCCGACACTCTAAGTCTGAAACCGCTTCTGTTAGATTTGTCTCTTGGTATTTAGGAAGACACCCAAAAGCAAAGATAGTGTTAACTTCATATTCACAAAGCATTGCAGAAGAACAGGCAAGGAAAGCAAAAGACCTATTCTTTAGTGAAAAATATAAGACCCTATTCCCTGATATAGTCCCAAGAATTACCGATAAACTATTCAAACACTCAGATAAGCAGTTTGAAACACTTAAAAGAGGTAGTGTTTATGCAGTAGGTATTGGTGGAACTTTAACAGGTAGAGGTTTTGACATAGGGATTATAGATGATTATGTGAAAGACAGGGCTGAAGCTAATAGTGAAGTTCAAAAGCAAAGGACTAACGATTGGTATGCTTCCACGTTCTTTACACGACAATCTCCTGATGCAGCTATAATTGTTATTGCTACAAGATGGGCGCAAGATGATTTAATTGGTAAGCTATTAAAAGAAGAACCAGATGAGTGGGAAACTGTCTTATTGCCTGCCGTAGATGAAGGTAAAGCTCTATGGGAAGAAAGATTTAATTATGAAAAACTGATGCAAATTAAAAAAAGTATCGGTATTTTTGAGTGGTCAGCGTTATACTTAGGTGAACCAACTGTCAAAGAAGGTAATAGATTTAAGGTAGATAATATAGTATGGCACGATAACTTAGATGAATTCCCCACTAATGGAAGAATAATGAGGTGTTGGGATTTAGCTTCCACTGTAAAAGAAAGAGACAGAGACGATAAGCCCGATTATACTGTTGGTGTTAAAGGCAGGATGGTTAATAAGAACGGTATATATGAGATGTGGATAGAAGATGTTGTAATGGGTAGATGGGAAGCTCCTGCAAGAGATGAGATAATTAGACAAACAGTGATTAAAGATGGCAACTATGTCCCTATATTCGTAGAAGCCTTTGCAGCTTATAAGGATGCGTACACTTCCATAAAACGTGCATTAGCTGGTAGATACACTGTTAATCAGAGCAGACCACCAGGAGACAAAGAGACTAAAGCGGCCGGTATGCAACCTATATTTGAGGTAAGTAATATACATATACTTAAAGGTTCGTATGCAGAAGAGGTTGTTAAGCAGTTTAAAGAATTTCCTTCAGGTAAACACGATGATGTAGTAGATGCTTTTGCAATACTTTACCACGAAGGATCTAAGTCTCAGAGTGGTCTTTTAATAAGTTAATTCACTCCTTTGGGGAATTTAGTGGTGTTTTCTTGAATATAGTAAGTAGTATATACTAAATACTATATAGGAAACCCATATGCCTACAGATACTTCTTTAAAAGTAATTCAAGAGCGTGAAAACGAAGTATATTCCATTAGAGCCTCCCAACAAGAGATTAATATTAGTGGTTGGAAAGGTGGAAGGGAATATATTGATGAGCGTTTAACTAGATTCCCTGCTGAGTCCGATGCAGATTGGGACGGTGGAACAAGAAAAGGTGGTTCAGCTTTCTCAGGTCGTAGAGAACAAGCCCACTTAATCCCATACCTTAACCGTATTGTGACTAAGATTAATCAGCACGTATTCGGTATTGTCCCTAAAAGAAGTGGTATTCCTACTGAGATTAAGGAAGATATTAGTGCAGAAGGTAAAAGCTTAGATGACTTAATGGTTAAAGTTAATTCGTATATAACTACTTGCGGTTGGGCTTGGATAGGTATAGATGCTCCTGTAATTGGTGTTGACACAGAGATTTCTCAAGAACAAAAAGAAGATCTGAAGATAAGACCCTATTGGAAGGCTTATTCTCCACTAAGTATTATAGATTGGCACTTTAATCTTACTGGTGAACTTGAGTGGCTAATTGAAGAAGGTTATACTTATGTAGGTGACGATCCTTTTGTACCACCTATGAACGTAAGATATAGGAAGTTATGGCAGAAAGGATCAGTAACAGTATACACTTATAAAGACGGTAAGGACGAAATAGAGTCTGAAGAAGTTATTGAATTAAGCTTAAAAGACACTGTTCCCTTTGTTTTGGTTGGTGAAATAAGTGCAGAGGCTTGGGCTTTTGACTCATTAGAAAGTATAAATAGAACGATTATGGATTTAGAAAGTTGTAATAGACAGAACTTCTATAACAGTGTATTCCCTCAATTAGTTGTGCCAGTAAGTATTATGGACAACGTTAGACAGCAGTATTCATTAGAGGGTGAAGATGCAATTCAGGCAGTTCAGGGTTATAACTATCCTATTTTAGTTGGTGAAAACGACAAAGACCCTTCATATTTGATGCCTGACTCAGCTTCTATTGGTGTAATGAGGACTGAATTGAATAGCTTGAGAAAGGAATTATTCGACTCTACAGGCTTAATGCTTCAGAAAGACACAGCTATGGCAGAGTCAGCAGCAGCTAAAGCTTGGGACTTCTTAGATGTGCAGGCTGTTATGAGGGAAAGGGCTAAGATGTTGCAAGACGCTGAAGCTAAAGCAGTTGCGATTTCTAATGAGTGGGATGCTGAATTTCCTACTTGGGAACCTGAATATAACACAGACTTTGAGATTGGTGATTTTAAGGAAGAGATGGAAGCATTAATCCTTGCAAGTAACATAAGTATGCCCGATGAGATGTATAAGTTTATTGCTAAAAGAGTTTTTGAACTTATGAAGATTAACGGCAAGAGTTTAAGTGAAGAGGAAGAGGCTATTTTATTGGCTTCTATAGAGAATTTTGAAGCAATAGGTATGGAAGCAATTGATGCAGAATTAGTTGAAGAAGTTATCGAAAGTGTTTAAGTGTGTGAGTGTAATAAATAATAAGAGGGTAATATGAACTTTAAGAACAGAAAAGAATATAACATAGACGCAGGGGTAACTCAAACGGGCATTACAATTGATTCGTCTACAAGTGGTTGGATAGGAACAGTAAGATTTAGGTTTGATTCTAATGCAACAGGAGTAGTTGGTGTAAGGGCGCAAATTAGAGGAGAAGACGTTCAATCTGGTGTTGATACGTTAGCAGCTAAGATTGACGCCGTATGGATGGGTAACTTAATGTTGGAAACAGGTGATACTTTAATAATTGTCACTGAACCAGCAGTTGCTTGCACAGTATTTGTAACATATGTTTATGAACCTTGGGGCTTAGGCGGATGGCAGGATTTTGCGGCTGACGTTCTTGAATTAAGTTCTAGTTCTAGTTCAGAAAGTAGTGAAAGCGAAGGTAACGTCTCCACAAGTTCTAGTTCGGATAGCTCAGCAAGTTCACAAAGTAAGTCGTCAGAATCTTCAAGTTCTGAATCGGCTTACATATCTAGAACAAGTAGCTCAGATTCAAGTGTAAGTAGCTCAAGTTCAAGTTCTGAATAAATAGTTTTATTATGCACCAATAAAGGTGTGGTTGGCTTAAGAGTGCCGTAGAACTCTTGTTTGGTTTGACTTACCGTTTATAAAGTCGGAGGTAGTTATGAGTATTGAAGATGTAATTGGGAAAATTGAAAGTATGGATGGATTCGATAAAGATGACATCGCAGAACTAAAGACTAAGTTAGAAGAGAATACAGTGAAAGTAGACGATAAGAGTGCAAAAGAGTTGAAAGAAAGTAAAGCGGCTCAAGCACGGATTCTTGATGAAAAGAAGACCTTGCAAGCTAAACTGGCTGAAACTGAAGCATTAATGGACGATCTTAAAAACGTTGACCTTAATGAGACAGAGAAGACTCAGAAAGAATTAGAAAAGATGAACGTAATGAAGGCAGCCTTAGAAAAAGAATTAGAAGATGTTAAGACTGCTAAAGCAAAGACTGATCGCTCTTATAAGTTAGAAAAAATTAGTTCTGGTGTTAAATTTCTTGAGTCTGTGCCTGAGGATATGCGAACCTATGCTATTTCTACGGCTTTCAGTAATACCGAAGACTTAGATAATATTGATGAAGTAACAGGTGTTTTAGATGCGTTCAAAGAAAGTCATAAAGGCGTTCTTGCATCAGAAACAGCGGCAAGTGGAACTGGAAGTCAGTCACCATCTGCTACACCGTCTCATAGCAATAAGTCTCCTGAAGACATGACAGACAGTGAAAGAGCAGCGGATATTAAACAGAGGATGAGTGTAAAAGTTCGATAACGCTGATAGATAAGTTAAATTAATTATAAATAAACAAGAGGAAAAATATTATGGCTAATGCGTTTAAAAATACAAGCCAAGTTGTAAGAGACTCAGCAATTTTGCTATCCGACAACTTGGTAGCTGCTAACCTTTGTAACAGAAGGCACGAACAGCAATATGCAAGTAAAGTTGGAGCGACTATCGAAATTAGTTCTGTAGCATCACAAACTGCTAGGGATTTCGTTGATGATAGTTCGACTGTAACAGATAGTGACATTACTGAAAACGGTGTAGACTTAGTTCTTAGTGAACAGCCTTACATCTCTCACACCATCACTTCGGCACAACGCTCGCTCGAACTGGATGACTTTAACGTTGTTGTAACTCAGCCTGCAATATTGGCTATCAGAGATGCAATTGACACGTTCATCCTAAAGCAAGCTAATCGTGGTTATGGTAGAAACGTTAGTGGAACAGCAGGTGTTGACCCTTCCACTCACGCTCATATCTTAGCTGGTCGTAAAGTTATGAACGATAACTCTGCTCCAATGGCTGACCGTATAGCAATAGTGAATACTACTGCTGCCGCTTCGCTACTGGACTTAGATATCTTCACAAGTGTTGACTATGGTACTGAAAGACCTTCAGGACTTAGAGAAGCATCTATGGGTAGGATGGCTGGTTATGATTTTTACGAAAGTCAGAACGTAGTTGACCTTGCTCGTGGCGATGTTGGAGATGCTACAAACGTTTATGGTGCTGGACAGGCTCTTGAAGCTCTAGTTAACGTAGATGACGGTGGAGCTACTTCCACTGGAACTATTAATGCTGGTTCTCAATTTACAATCAGTGGTTTAACTAATACTTATACCGTCGTTTCTGTTTCTGGTGCTGGCGTTGCTGCTGCTTCGGGTGCTTTTGCATTGACGCTTGATCAGGATCTTGAGTCTGCTCCTGCTGATAATGCGGCTATTAGTTGGGTTGCATCATCCACAGGCAATATATTATATTGCAAAGATTCACTTCTTGCAGCTATAGTACCACCTCAGGAATTGGCAATCGGTTCATCGACTGCTTTCTTTGATGGTGTTGGTATTCGTTACACAGCTTCCACTGCAACTTCGACGTTGAGTGACCAGGTTGTATTCGATACCTATGTTGGCTCTGTTGTTCAGATAGATGATGCTGGCGCAATCCTTCAGGGATAAGTTGGTTAGTATATAAATTTTAGGGGTTGGTGGCATTAAAACCCCAACCCCTATTTTTTTAAGTCAAGTATAAAGAGTGTAAAGAGGTGTAATATGGCTTGGACGATCACAAAAGCAGATATGGATGAGTATTTCCTACCTAACAACCACATCAAAAGTTACGACTATAGAAAGTTTAAAGACGACGAAAAAGAAGCTTCCTTTAATCAGGCTGTAAGAGAATTAATTGCTAATCAAGGTAGAGAATTAGTTGACCCTGACACAGATGATGTGTATCGAGATGACTACGCAATTTTTGAACAAGCACTATTTATCCTTATTAATACTCCAAGAAGGGGCGCTGACGGTGGGATGCCTGTAATTGATTTAGCAGAAAAAGATGAGAAAAACATCTTAGAACGTAAAGGTAAGTTAGTAAGTCCTGAAGCTGCACTATATTTGAGGATGAATAGAGTTCAGATGATAAGGGGCTAATGACCTATGGCAACGAAACCTACTCAACTATCACAGCTAAAGAAAGTAGAGAAGATAGGTGAATTGCAGATACGAAGCTTATTAGTGAAAGCAAGAAATAAGATGGATTTGATTATTTTAAACGCAGTTAACAATAAAAGGTTTGCTTCTTCAGCCAAAGTTAGAGATGGCTTATATGCCGCTTTGGGTTCAGAGTATGTTAAATTAGGTGGACAGGTTGGAGCTTGGGAAAAGAGTAGAATAACCTCAATAGCAAGACAGTGGCGCAAGTTAGCAATTAGTGATATACCTAAAGGCGTTTACAATCAGTCTTGGCAACAATTCTCCACTAAGTATGTAAAGGATATGGTAGAAAGAGTGAACCCAACTAATGCTTCTAAGATTGCAGGCGTAAGAGCAAGGATGGGTGGTATGCTTAATAACGATATAAGAGTATTAAGAAACAGTGTAATAGAAACTTTTAGAGAAGCTTCAGTGACAGGTATGAATTCAGGACAACGTTTAAGGGCTATGAGAAACAAAGTGTTAAGCAATAAGCCTTCTTGGGAATTCATAGACGCAGGTGGAAAGAAGTGGAAGACAAACAATTACTTCAAGATGTTAAATAAGACCATAAGTGCTAATACAGCTAGAAGTGCTTATGAAGATACTATGACAGAAGGTGGTATGGATTTAGCAACAATAGAAGGTGGAACTAGTGGTAACTGCTGTGATGTATGTAATAAGTGGTCAGGTCGGATAGTAAGTTTAACAGGAGTAACTAAAGGATACCCTAGTGCAGACGAAGCAAGGGGTGAAGGGCTTTTCCACCCTTCGTGCGTTCATTATATAGCAGCAGTCCTTCCAGGAGAAAGCACAGAACAACCTAATGAGACTAAAGGATTGGAAGAAGAAGAATTTGCAGAACAGTTAAAGTATAATCAGAGCAAAGAAGATAATAATCCTATGACAAAGGATCAGAAGAGCAAGCTTAACAAAATAGGATATTCTGCTGTAGATGGTGATGCAACAGTGACTCAGGCGGATTCGATAATAAGTGAAACAGAAAGATTGAGTAATTTGAAGATAGTTAAGAAGTCTTTGAGTCCTGAAAAACTTGAATTAAATCTGCAAAATAAACACAAGGTAGGAAAGTCTTTCTCGGCTACTTATAGCAGACCAACAGTAAGTAGTGGGAAAATAGATATTGGATTAGAAAGAACTTCCACTGATATATTAAATATTGGTAATGGAAATTATACTATTGGTGGGGATAAGAAAAGCATATTTAGACACGAATTAGGACACCATATTAAAGATACTCAGATAGACCGCTTTGATTGGGAAGATGCGACTAAGGACTTTAAGAAGTTAACAAGTAAGAAAACAAAAGAGTTGGCTAAACAATTCATAGATGCAGATATAAAGAGATTGAGTGTAGAGCCTAATAATCGTGTTCTTCTTGGTAAAATAAAGAGGGTTGCTAATAAGAGGGCTGGTCAGGAAGTTGGTAGAGAATTTGTTAGTGGTTATGCATCGTCTAATCAAGAAGAGTTATTTGCAGAGTCTTTCGCAGCGTTTACTTCGCCAAAATATAAGAGTGGGATGTTGCCTAAGCCTATAGAAGAGTTTATGGTTAAGACTATTAAATAAGGAATATTATTATGTCAATGTTAGAACAGTGTAATTGCGAAAAAAGAAATTGTATAAATTACGGTGGTGTAGAAGCGTCAGGAGATGGTGTAGATGCTAAAAACATATGTTTGGCGTTCCCAGAAGGTATACCTGATAAGAT
>Ga0307928_10004427_pt1 | contig 10653 bp, 10 predicted proteins | sample AceLakmetagen232_FD_201815 | JGI IMG/M metagenome (GOLD analysis project Ga0307928, IMG submission 201815) | Saline water microbial communities from Ace Lake, Antarctica - #232 | ecosystem: Environmental > Aquatic > Non-marine Saline and Alkaline > Saline | place: Antarctica: Ace Lake...
CAAATAATATGTTTGATCCCACAAAAAATCCTAATCGTGATGCTTATGTTTTTAATAAAACATATTTGCTTGGTGTTGATGCACTGAGAAAGCAAAAGACAATCATTAAGAAAGAGCAAATTGGTAGAGTTCCAAATATCTTCACAGAAACCAGGATCAATAGCACTCGTCCTACAACTCTCCCATCTATAGTAACTTATGCAGTTGACGAAACAGCTGAAGAGCCTTCACTAGAGAGATTCCATGAATTGTTGAATGTTTGTTTTTTGAATGAATATCAGCGCCACTTGATGACACAAAGATATTACCATGATTATAAGATAAAAGATATGGCAAAGGCTGATAATTGTGCAGCATCTTCGATGTGTAAGAAGGTAAAAGAAGTGCTAAAAAAATGTGAGGGCTATTTAAAAGACCGTGAAGATGAAATGATGGAGAGCTATAGTTATAGTGCTCCTGCCTTTAGATCTACCACTTATATTTAAGTATAATAAGAAATGAAAAATCTCGAACCATATACAATACCTAATCATATTAGTTGTAAGAATTGTAAGAATTGTAAATCTTGCTCCTCATCTAGTATAATGAGATGCACAAGTCCGAATGTAGGCAATAGGACCAAGCATGTAAATTATGCAACTGGTGAAGTTAGTTGGCGCTATTCGTATAAGTGTGGCGAGGCTGAGTGCGAAACACAAAGATCGTATGGCACATTTATGGCATTCTTTAAAAAGGCTTGTGGACGCAAGGCTAAATACTTTACCCCAAAGGAGTAAAATATGTATTATGCAATGAAAGTTTTGTATTATGTTTGTTTTGAGGTTACTTATTGTTTTAATATTGTAACCCCTGCTGTAGTGGCTGCTATTGTTAGTATGTAAATTTTACTTCCTTAACTCAGTCTGGTAGAGTGCGATTCTGATACAGTCGTGGTCGTTGGTTCAAATCCAACAGGAAGTATTATTCCATAGTGTAATGGCAGCACTAGAGTTTTTGGAGCTCTCGGTCTAGGTTCGAGTCCTAGTGGGATAATTTTTGAAAGGAAGAAAAATGATGAATAAGCGAAAAGAGCATACTAATCAAGGCTGGGCTCATTACGATAAATATGAATTCCTTAAAGAAATGAATGATTGGATTAATTCAGTAGCAGCAGATGTAGAACCTGGAGAAGATTTAGAAGAAATTCTTTATTGGGAAATGATAGATTGGCTTCACGATAATATTGTTGAGGAGCAAGATGATATGTGGTATTATCCTGTAGAAGCAAAAGTTTCACCTGATGGTGGCGTAAATGTGGTATTTGAATTAGACAAGCCCTAGTAGCTCAAATGGACAGAGTATCGGTCTACGAAACCGAAGATTTAGGTTCGAGTCCTTGCTGGGGTATTTTATTATTTGAAAAGGATTATTTGATGAAGATTTTTGATGGTTCCAAAGGCAAGATGTGCATTTCAGAGGACTATAACTTTATCTTCGATAAGGTGACTGGTCAATTTGCTCGTTGGGGAAAAACAAAAGAAGACGATCCAGTCATGTCAATATATGGTCCTGAAATTTTGGATCTGGAAATTTCTGATGGGACATGCCTGGGTAAATGTAAATTTTGCTATAAGTCTAACGGTAATAGTGGGTTATCTCATCACATGACTCTTGATGAATTTAAGATTATCTTAGATAAAATGCCGAAGACTTTAACTCAAATCGCTTTTGGCCTTACTGATTGTCATGCCAATCCTGATTTTATTGCGATGATGGAATATTCGCGTTCTAAGGGCATTATTCCAAATTATACTACTCATGGTCTTGATGTTACAAAAGACATTGTAGAGGCCACTCAGCGGCTTTGTGGGGCTGTTGCAGTTAGTATTGTGGATAGGGAAAAGTCTTATGATGCTATTAAGGCATTCACTGATGCAGGAATGAATCAAACAAATATTCATTACATGCTTTCAGAGGAGACTTATCAACATGCCTTTTCTATTGTTGAAGATATTTCTTCTGATCCACGTTTGTCAGGTATGAGAGCAATTGTATTTTTACAGTACAAGGCGAAGGGTCGCCATACTGATGCTTTTAATGCGATTTCTGATCCAAAAAAGTATAAGGATTTGATTGAATATTGTGATCGTAAGGGAGTTTCTTATGGTTTTGATAGTTGTTCAGCACCATTATTCTTTACTGCAATAGCAGATGATGAGGATAAGAAAAGATTAGCCATGTATGGTGAGCCATGTGAAAGTGCATTGTTTAGTAGTTATATTAATTGTCGGGGATTTTTCTTTCCATGTTCATTTTCTGAGAATGAAGGTGAATGGACAGAAGGAATTGATGTTTTGAATTGTGATGATTTCGTTCAAGATGTATGGATGCATGATAGGATTAAGGAATGGAGAGATAGATTGATTCCATCTAGTTCTGATTGTGTTTGTGAATTTTCTTCGATGTGTCGTTCATGTCCGATTTATGAAATTACTGCTTGCAAAAAAGGATAAATATTATGTTTCCAGGAAGTGGTTATAATCCTGTTATGTATAAGTGTTTAAAATGCGGCAAACAAAAAAACGAATGGAGATTTTAATATGAAGATTCGGCAAGGATTTGTAAGTAACAGTTCAAGTAGCAGCTTTTATATTACTAATACAAGTAACAAAGAATTGACTTTAGTTGATTTTGTTGCTGAAAACCCACAATTAGTTACATCTTTTTTGGAAAACTATACTTGGTATAAAGATGAAAAGTGTCTCACCCAAGAAAATATGCTTAAAACTGTTAAAAAACACAAGAGAGTGTTTCTTCCTGGCGAAAAGACATATATTGAATTTAGTGATGAAGACGGTCTTTCAGTTACTTATGCATATGTGATGAGATGTGTACTGGGATTTTTTAGTGAGTCAGAGAATTTCGTATGGGAAGAAACTAAAGCACAGTGGTAAGATAATTGTTTTTGAAGAAAAGGAATAGAAAATGAAGATTAGAACAGGTTTCGTAAGTAATTCAAGTAGTGCAAGCTTTTATATTATAGGAATGTATATTGATAAGGCAAGAGATAAGCTCAGCAATCTCATTGAGAATGAAGATGATTGGATAGAAGATCTTTATGGAGCTGTTGGTGAACATTCTAAGAATAGTGGCCTAGAAATTGAGTTTGGCGAATCGGGATACGATTACAACCATTGTTATATTGGCATGTCTTTAGACAAGATGAAACAAGATGAGACAAGATGAGACAAGAGCTCAATTTAAAAGCCGTATTGCTGATGCAATTAAAGATTTTACTGGATTAGAGAAAGTTGATATTGACATTCACTCAGAGGCTTGGAGAGATGGTTGATATTTAAGTTGGGGCTGTAGCTCAATTGGGAGAGCGTTGCTTTTGCAAGGCAGAGGTTGTGGGTTCGAGCCCCACCAGCTCCAGTGGATTTTAGAAAAAATATTAGAGTAGTGCCCATATAGTTCAATGGCTAGAGCACCTCACTGTCTATGAGGAAGTTGCAGGTTCGAGTCCTGTTATGGGCGTTTAACATACCGTTAAAGGAAAGTAAACAATGATTACTTACAAAGTTAAAGTTTATGACAATGGAAATAAAGAATGGTATTTGAACAATAAACTCCATCGAGAAGATGGACCTGCACTTGAATATGCAGATGGATATAAAGCTTGGTTTTTAAATGGAAAATATCACAGAGAAGATGGGCCAGCTATTGAATATGCAGATGGAACTACAAAATGGTGTTTAAATGGAAAATATCATCGAGTAGATGGTCCTGCAATTGAATATATAAATGGAAATAAATATTGGTTTTTGAATGGAGAAGAAGTAACAGAACAACAAGTAATGAACACTCATGCTGTTGTTGTTATTGATGGAAAATCTATTCCTCTTTCAAGGGAATCATTCGATTCACTTAAGGAATTCTTTAAAGGAAAGTAAAATATGAGGGCTAGTGATATTGTAAGATTAAAAACAGGCGATTAGCTCAATTGGTAGAGCGCATGCGTTACATGCATGATGTTAAAGGTCCGAGTCCTTTATCGCCTATGGACGGTTAGCTCAATGGCAGAGCGGGAAACACTCTTTTCCACCTTTTTACCCATTTTGGGTCGATTGGAGAAGTTTATCATTTTAGGAATGTCAGGTTGTTGGTTCGAGTCCAACACCGTCCGTTAAAAAACAAAACAGTATTAACAATATTATGGTTTTAGAATACAAACAAATTGGAAAAGCAGACAAGCTATTGCTTAAAAGAATCAAAGAGTGGGAGGAAGATCCACGTTGGCTTCAAGTAGAGACGCATGTTAACCTTGGGCAAATGGAAAAAGCAATAGAAGTAAGCGAGCAAATCAATGGAGATCATCCAAATTTAACTACTGCTGATTTAGAATAATATTCACACATCAACTTTGTACTGTCTGTTTCGGGCAAGAAAAATGTCTCCAGAACAGATACTCTTTTTTTATAGGCATGTCACTGGCGACACCGACTCCAGTGGTGGCACATGTTTTATTGTGTTGATAATACATAGAAAGGTGATAGGCAGATATGATTTCACAGGCAGAAATGGACTTTTGGATTGAGCATAATTATAATGTTCTTTTTGAGGGGGAGGCAGGCGTGGGAAAAACTTCGGTTATAATTCAGGCATGGAATCGCCATAACTTGAAATATATGTACCTAAGTGGATCTACTCTAGATCCTTGGGTGGACTTTGTTGGCGTTCCGAAGGAGATTATTACCGAAGATGGTAAACGGCATCTTGATCTTGTTCGTCCTATTCGCTGGGAGAATGATGATGTTGAAGCCTTGTTTATTGACGAATATAATCGTGCTCCTAAAAAGGTACGAAATGCTGTAATGGAATTGATTCAGTTCAAGTCTATTAACGGTAAGAAATTCAACAATCTTCGTTTTGTTTGGGTTGCTATTAACCCTGACGATTCAGAAAGTGCTGAATATGATGTTGAGCCTCTTGATCCTGCTCAAAAGGATCGTTTTCATTGTCATGTTGAGATTCCTTTCATGCCATCTTTGGAGTATTTCTCTGAAAAGTTTGATCCCAATACGGCTGAGATTGCAATTGCTTGGTGGCAAGCCATTCCCCAAAAGACACGGCATTTAGTTTCTCCCCGTCGTTTGGATTATGCTTTGGAAATCTTCCTAGCTGGTGGCGATTTAAAGTACGTTTTGCCTCAAGCATCTAATATTGGTGCATTGACACAAAAATTTGAATTAACTCCTATTAAGATTACTTTGTCTAATTTCATTGAGACAAGTGGTAGTAATAGGAAAAAGGCAATTGAACAAGCGACAACTTGGATTGCAATTGAAAATAACTATGTTGCAGCTTTGCCTATGATCCTTGGTAGTGCTAGGTATCAAACTTTCTTTGTTCCTCTTATGCCAGAGGAAAAGATTGCGTCGTTGTTGCATGAGAACGTGACGGTTCTTACACTTTGTGGGAATCTTTACAATAAGTATGATAAGATTCGTCATATTGTTGATCAGATTATTGAAAACGGTGAGAATCAATCCATTGTTGATAGTCTGCAAAAAGCCGTTGATAAAATAAAACATAAGCAACAGGAAAATGATAAAAAGCTTTCAGAAGTCTTAAAAAAGAGCAATCAATGGGCAGCATTCTCGTTGTGTAACGCTGAAAATAAGAGTTACAAAAGCGATATTTCAAGCATCCATTCAAAAGTCCATAGTGCAAGAACTGTATCAGAACGCCTCAATGCCATGGAATCAATGAAGAATAGGATTCCTGAAAACATGGACTTGCCGGAAGTAAGATTCTCACTTGAAGTTATAGAATACTACATTGGCAAATCTCGCCGTGGTACATTGCGCAATGTTGAATATCTTGTGCCTATGGCTAATCATCTCTTTGAGTTAGCTGAACGATATGGAATGACGATTGATGAGTTGTCTCAGTTGCTCCCAAATACTTTTGAATACATGTTACATCGAGAAGGATTCTTCTATGTGACGAAATAATATCTGCCTAGTTATTGGGGTGGGCGGTTGTGAACCGTCCGCCCTAATAACCTTCTCCAGTGATTTTCACATTTTCTTATAAGGGCGAAAGGACAGATATATGACTCAACTAAGTATTCAGAATAATTATGCAGACGAATTTCTTAAGCTGCAAGATTATGATCCCAATTCTGATGAGATGCCTTCACTAACAAAAGCACAATTTTCTTATATTGCTTCTGATTTACAATCATTTCATAGTATTTTCTATACTGTCTGGGAGCTTGGGAGGATTCAGTTTAGTCGCAGGATTACTACGGCTGCTGTTTTCTTTGACAGAAGTAATTTGGTAGAAACATTAGTTTTCGAGTTTAATCCAGATTTTTGGGAGACTCTCGATTATTACACAAAGAAATTCATTATCGGTCACGAGTGCCTTCACATTATTCTTAAGCATGGCCTTAGAATGAAAGACACAATTAACCCTGAATTAGTAAACAGATGTTTGGATATTGTTGTTAATCATACTTTGATTAATCGCTTCTTTATGGTGCGATCCAAGGTGAAAAATTGGCAAAATTACTGTTGGGTTGATACTGTCTTTCCTGAGCAAAAAGTTCAGAATGACTCTTTCTTTGAATACTATTATGGTCTATTAAAGAGCAAATGCACAAAAGTAATGATTGGTAAAGGCCAAGGTAAAGGCCAAGGTAAAGGCCAAGGTAAAGGCCAAGGCATGTCTTTGCCCGATACCGTTGACGATCATAACAAGCTGGGCCAAGATTCTAAAGATGAAGGTGATGAATTTCTCAAGCGTGTAGATGGCCTACTTGACGAAAAAGAAAAAGAAAAGATTAAAGATATTCTTGAGCAAGGTAATAATGCCGAAAAGGATCAAGAAGAATCTCAAGGTGATGATAATGACGATCAGGGAAGTTTAGGAGCCCCCGCAGGCACAGGCAAAGGCAATAAGGTTTGGACCTTTAGCAACAAAAAGAGCAAGGCAAAACGTACTTGGCGAAGTCTTATTAAGAATATATTTAGAAAAAATAAGCATGTTTGGTCTGACAGTGAGCAATGGTCGAGGATAAACCGTAGATCATCATTGTTGGGTAGTGAACTAATGTTGCCAAGTGTCATGGAACATGATGATGCAGAAGATAAACAAAGGGTTAATGCTTGGGTCTTCTTAGATGTTAGTGGCTCTTGCAGCAGTTTCGTTAGTCGTTTCTGGGATTTAACAAAGACTATTCCTAAGCGATATTTTGATGCTAGATTATTCTCGTTTGACACGAGTGTATATGAGATTATTAAGGGCAAGATACTCGGTGGTGGTGGTACTTCTTTTAGTGTGATTGAGGCATCAATTAGAGAGATAATAAAGAGAGAGAATAAAAGGTACCCCGACGCCGTTATTGTAATCACTGATGGGGCAGGGAACTATGTAGACCCACTTAAACCTAAGAATTGGCATTGGATTATGCCTTGTGGTTCAACGACTTCATATTGCAATACCAAAAAGAAATCAACAGTACACAACCTTGAGGATTTTGAATAACAACGAAAGAGAGATAATAGTGGAGTATTCTATAATTTTAATCAGTGCGAAAAATGACTCCAGAGGGATTTGTGGCAATTAATATGACAGTAGCGGACAGAGAAGTTGGACGAGATCATAAAGTATAACGAAAGGATACTTCATGCAGATCAGTAGAACAAAGAACCCTGTTTTTGTTGGTGGCAAGCCCAAGTCAGAATTGCAATGCTCTATCGCTGATATGGCATTCGCAATGGAATTGCTTACTAAACATTACACCAGACCCATTAAAGCAATTTGCCAAGAAATTTCATCCAATGCCCGTGATGCACATAGGGAAATAGGAAAAGATGATATTCCTGTGCAGATTCAACTACCCAACGCGATTGATTCCCGTTGGATTTGTCGAGACTTTGGCCCAGGCATTTCGCCTACAAGAATGGCTGATGTTTTTGTGAAATACGGATCTTCCACTAAGAGGAATGATAACGTACAAACTGGTGGATTCGGTATTGGGGCCAAAACCCCTTGGGCTTATTCCAGTACATTTGGAATTGAAACTTTTTGCCCAGAAAAGAAATGGGAAGATGATGATGGTAAGGTCCATAAAGATGTAATGGTTAAGCGTACATATCTTGCCTATATGGGCGAAGATGGTATTGGACGATTGGCTTTGACTGTTGAATCTCTTACAGATGAGCCTCGCGGTACTGCAATTATTGTAACTGCAAAACCAGAGGATTTTAGATCGTTTAAGCGTTGGACTTGTTTTGTTTGTTCTTATTGGGAAACTCGACCTACAATCACTGGCGATGATTTTACTTGGCCAGAATTTAAGGTGGCGTTAGATGGTGATAATTGGATTCTCATGGATAGTGACCATGAATTCTTAGAGAATGAGGCTAGGGGACCAATGGCTATCATTGATCATATTCCTTATCCCCTTCATATCTATGATGTTTATGGTCAAACATATGGCATCCAATTCATAGATAAAAAGCATAATAGTTCTTTTGAACTTACCAAGCAAGGTATCGAACAATATCCTATTCGCTTGTATTTCCAAACAGGCGACCTGATGCAATCAACCAATAGAGAAGAAATTAACTATAAGAATTCTGACCTATCTCTTATTCGTGATAGGATTCAAGACTGCTTTATTAAGTTACGAGAGCAAATCTATGAGAAGATTGATGCCGCCAGTAATCTTTGGGAAGCGTGGAGTATTTGGAATAAGTGCAAAGCGCTACATGGCGATTTAATCAACAATATGACTTGGAATGGTTTGAAAATTCCTATTGGTGCTATCAGTCTTGATTGGCAAATGCAAAACAAAGGCTTGAAAGTCCGTATTTTTGTGAATAAAGGCTCGGCAGAATTGCCTATTATTCGCTATAATACGGAAGTGTATCTTAACGGAAAAGAGCATACCATTCTTGCGTTCCAAGATGAGCTAGGAGAACCAGTTAGAAGGAATAAGATTTGGACTATTCTAAAGGCAAACCCCGGCAAAGCGGTTGCAGTAATTTGTCTATATAATGACGACAGTAACGTACATGATGAAGCAAATAAGTATTTTAAGGATACTTTACATCTAAATGAGATGTCTCCTATACTGCTATCTACAGTTGATAAGACACCTATTCCTAGTGTTATTATTACTACTGTTGACAAGAATGGTGTAAAAACTAAGAAAGCGTCGAAGCCACGATTTACGAGGGCATTAAGTGTCTATGATATTAATTGTAAGACAAACCTTATGGTTGGGGCGGAAGAAACTGTATCATTAAAAGATGATGGAGGTCTATATCTTATTGTTTATCGTGACGAGTTATATATGCGAAAAGATCGTGTTGGGCTTGTTAGATATCGTAACTTAAAAGAGGTCGTTGAGGGGCTAAAAACAAAAGTCTATATCATTAAGAATAATGACCATACGCATCTTGGTAAAAAATGGAAGTCTTTTGAAGATCAATTGCCCGTGTTCGCCCGTAAGCTGCTAAGGAGGATTGGTAGCCATAGCCTTATTGCAGAAGATCAGAATAGGATGGATCACAAGGCGAGCTATCTGTTTAATTTCATCAAGAAGAATCGAAAGTTTATTGAGGATAGCCTTGACCATGATTCTTTGATGTGGAGATATTTTATCACAACTATCAATTCTAAGGACAATTCTCAAAATCCCAATAACAAAAAGTTCCAAGAGACAAAAAAATCCATAGTGGTGCTAAATACAATTATTAGTTGGATTAGGGATAAAGATATTAAAAAGGAACTTGCATCTAAAATTAAGACAGAGGATTATATGTCAGAGGTATTTGACACAGCCTACCCTTTGATCGATAGTAATTTTGGTTCATACTACTCTGCATCATGTTCTCCAGAGCATTTCGTAGAATATTGTAAGCTGTGTGACGAGAGTAATAGCAACTAACTTATATTAGGAGATAAAATGTCTAAAGTGCAAGTAATTATGACAGAAGATTCGATTGTGTTGTCCAATACAGACGGTAATGTGTACCAACTGCATAAGGACAATGGGCTGTTTGACAAGGTTGTTGGTTTGTTTAATGATCGTGAGTTTGATCAGATTGCAACCATTCTTGATGTTCCTGCACGGATCAGAAGCTATGCTAAGGGCGCATTTGCCATTGTGAATGGTCAGCTCTATGCTCGCGGTCGCCCGATCCCAGCAGGACTTTCGACAAAGGTTTTGCAGTTCTGCGATAACGACATTGATCCTTCACCATTGCTGCGTTTTTGGGATAACCTTGAGAATAATCCTTCCAAGGATACTCAAGAAGATTTGTTCGCGTTCCTTGAGCATAATGGTGTATCTGTAACTAACGATGGTTGTTTTGTTTGCTATCGTCGTGTTACGGATGATTTTAAGGATTTCTACACTGGCAAGATTGACAACAGTGTAGGTGCAGTTGTCGATATGGACCGTGAAAAGGTAGATTCCAATAAGCACAATACATGTTCTTCGGGTCTCCATGCGGCTGCATACCATTATGCGAAAGACCGTTACCATGCAGGAAGTGGAAAGCTAGTAGAAGTCAAGATCAATCCTGTAGATGTTGTTTGTATTCCTCCTTATTACAGCCAAGAGAAGATGCGTGTTTGTAAGTATGAGGTAGT
>Ga0307928_10004428_pt1 | contig 10652 bp, 22 predicted proteins | sample AceLakmetagen232_FD_201815 | JGI IMG/M metagenome (GOLD analysis project Ga0307928, IMG submission 201815) | Saline water microbial communities from Ace Lake, Antarctica - #232 | ecosystem: Environmental > Aquatic > Non-marine Saline and Alkaline > Saline | place: Antarctica: Ace Lake...
AATTACTCTTATATCTGGGTGAGCAGTTGGTTCTGTTCTTAATTTTAAAAAGTGTAACCAGGCTCTAAAGTTTAAAGTCATTACTATTTCCGTTTTCAAAGAATTAGGTAATACACTTCTTGCTTGTTCTGGTGTTGCACCATTTTTAATTAATTCTATATAAGCAATTTCACAGGCTTCCATAAATACTTCCCAATCTGCATACTCTTTACTATCTTCTTTCCAGAAAGAAGGTCTAATAAATTCCATTCCTTTGTTATTGTAATTACAATATCTAGTAGATTCCTGTGCATAAGAACAACCGGCTCTATGTCTTACTATTTCGTGTGAAACGCCTCTATCTGTCGTAACTCTATAGGAAGCAGTTGCATGTTCTAACATAGCAGTATGTCCTAATTCTACTAATTTTTTAACCATAATTTCTGCACTACCTTCTTTGATAGCCGATTCTGACTTATAACAAGTCCTAGCAGATTTTTCAATAACTTGTAATGGATTTTCAGTTATCCATAATAATTCTATTTTAGGTTCAACTATCTTCATTTTTTATCACCTATATTTAATCTATAATGTATGTTGTCATATTTGCAGGATATATTTTAATTTGTGTTTCTTGTATTATTCTTCCATCGAAATCTTTACAAAAACATTTATCAATATCTGCAATTTTCTGAGTTTCATATTTTACCATATTATAAGATGTGCATATTTTAGTACATTGGTCGTCAGTAACAGATGCCACATGACTTATCATTACAAAAACTATAAACACAGGAATAAGTATAAGTGTAATCATTATTTCCTCTTGTGCTTTTTTATTCCAAAACATTTCTATTCACCTGTTTTTATATAATACAACAATTCTGGTCTTGCGTTTTTTAATTCTCCTTCCATAACTAAATCATAGATTTCTCTGAGTGTCTCACCAATCTTTGGTCCTGGTTTCATTCCTAACTCTAATAAATCTTTACCACTTATTTGTAAATCTTTAATAGAGAAAGGATAATTCTTAGACTTTATTCTATTATAATGGTAGAGTAAGAATTTTTCATTACTCATTTTACAAAAGTCACCAAACTTATCTCTTATCTTTTTTAAATTAGCCTGTCTATCACAATAAACTACCATAAGATAATCATAGATAGATATACCTTTACTTTCTAGTTCTGCATAGAACTTAACATAGGTTTTATCTTGTATATCGTCCATATAACCAAACATATGTCTTTTAATAAGTGTAGTTATAAAGGTAATATCATCTTTAGAGAATTTTAATCTAGTTAGGATTCTCTCTGCAATTTCTGCTCCAATATTATCATGGTCGTGGAATGAATACCCACCATCAGTTTTTTCTTCTCTAGTTTCTCCTTTACCAATATCGTGTAATAAGGTAGCTATTTTTATTCGATAGTCCGTTGTTATTACACACGAATGTTTGAAAGCACCTATCATATGTTCGAATGGAGTTTCATCGTGGTGTTCTCCACCACTTTCAAAATGATTAGGATGATACAATTCTAAAACTATTTGTTTCAATATACCATAATCGTGTAAAAGTTTTATAGATTCTTTGTATTCTAAAAGTTTAATAAATTCCTCTCTAATTCTTTCAACAGGTAAATCTGCTAAAGAGGTATTAGTTAGGTAACGATATGTGTCACTGTCAGGTGACAATTTATATTTAAGCATAAATCGTAAACCTCTTAATATTCTTAGTTTATCTTCCTCAATTCTTTCTTCTGCACTTCCAACAAATCTTAATGCACGACGATTTATATCACGAATACCACAACTTTGTATTGTTGCATCACCACAGAACTGACTATTAATATCAATTGCTAATGCGTTAATATAAAAGTCACAAGTCCATTGATGGTCAACTAATGTAGTACCTGTCTCTGTTCTATCTCCTGATTTTCTAAATTGAGAGATTTCAACACCATCAACTATAACGGTGAGAATCTTCTTTTGTCTTTCTTCTCCGCCTAAGATATTTCCATTGGGAAAGATTTTTAATATATCTTCACCTGTTGCATTTGAGAAAAGGTCATAGTCGTGAGGTTCTATTCCTAGTAAGTAGTCTCTAACTGCACCACCAACTATATAGGCTTCAAAACCTTCGTCTATTAGTTTCTGCATTAGTTCTTTTATATTAGTTGGTATTTTCATTATTGCCACCTCTTTATTATTTTCCAAATCTCATCATTTAGTTCTCTATTCATTACTGATGATTTAATATTCTCTGGAGCATCGCTATCGTCTTTAAGGAAACTCTCAATGTAATCATCCATTTGTACTATGTTTTTAACTATATCTTTTTCTTTCCCTTCTTTTTTAAGTTTAATAATTTCTTCTATTTTACCAATTATTTTAGTAGGTACAATACATAATGGAATATTGTATTTTAATATTAATTGAAGCGTATTATTAAAATCTATAGGTGGCAATTTTTCAGTAGCAGCAATGAATCTGGCGTTAATCAGTCCTCTCATTGCATAAAGATATTTTTTATAAGTAACTAAATTACCTGACTTTAGATACTTAAGGTAGTTCTGTTTACACATTGATTTGTAATGGTAATAGAGTGAAATAGGTTTGAAATGATTTTCTGCAAAGTCAATGAAGATTTCCGGAGGTGAACCTGCATACAGAATATCTGACCTAAGCCACTCTATTACTGTTGGATTTGAAGAGTGTAACATTCTTGCGAATTTGAATATATCAAAACCTGAAAAGTCAAAGAAACATCCTTCTTGAGACATAGGTTCACCATCTTTATTGTAAGCTTTAGTAATAACATCTCCGGGACTATCTATTTTTAGATACTCTTGTATAGGTCTATAATAAACAAATCTAACATCATAGTCTGAATCCTCGGAGTGCATTCTCCATACTCTAGAGCCAGATTCTACACAGAATAGAATTTTGATATTCTTTTCTTTTTCAATTTGTTTGCATAGTTTCCTTATTGTTTTTTCCATTTTTTAACCTTTTATTTAGTATAAATTTGGTCAAGGAAACTTCTTAACTTCATACAGAATCCACTAGCACGAGGATGTCCTCCACCGTCATATTTTTCTGCAAGTTCATTAACCTTAATATCATCTGTCGCACATCTGAGTCCAACAGTTACATTATCTTGTTTTACTCTCCAAACTAATCCTACTTCGTAACCTAATTCAGTACAAGCATAGTTTCCTAACATAGAATCATCTACTGGACAGTTAATTGCTAATGTTCTATATCCGTGAAAGTTTATTTCTTTACCATGTTTACTTATAGATTTAACTCTATTTAGTTGTGCCATATTGAGTATATTACCATTTCTAATCATATCGGAAAGATATTCGCATTCCACATCAAATAACATATCTTGTATGTAATCATCATCAGGTTCTGGTCTAGCTAACATAAATCCAGATATAAATGGTTTAGTGTCTTTATATTCAAATTTCCATAAGTCTATATCTTGGACTAATTTAACAACTACTGGCATAGTTTCTTCTGGAAAGAAATATTCCCATGCTAGTCCACAACCTGCTTTTTCATTAGATTCTACTCGTACTCCTTTAATCTTATTGTGTAAATCTCCAACTTTTTTGATAGCTGAGATATGATGGTCAATCCAAATAAAATCTTCACCATATGAATCGTATAACTTTTGCATATTTTCTGGTGACATACTAAAATCTACCATAACACACTTGTCATACCCATCTTCTTTAAGAAGTATAGGATATTCAATGTCATAATCTACTGCTATTAATGTTGTGTCCTCTTTTGCATATTTTGCTCTCACTATTGCACCACTAACGATTCCATCTGGGTCGTTGTGGTGGTATATTACAATTTTTGTCATTTTATTCACTCCTGCGTTCTTGGTCCATCTGTTGTATCTACTCTTAAATCAACATCTGGAATTATCATCTGAGGTTTAAATGTTTACTCTATAATGATAAGCACTAACACTTATTGAATCTAATTGTTCAACAAAGTAAGCCACATTGTCTGATAATCCTAAGAAATGTTTTTTATATTGTTCGTCTCCTGTTTTACAAATAACTTCTAACTGATTATCCATTGAATCTGCTTTAATTGAACATTTGCCTTCAATTTCTAATAGATATTTATCTGTTATACCATTAAAAAATACTATTCTTCTATCTATCTCAAAATTGTCCGCTGCTCTTACCATATTCTGGGAAGCAACCTGTGCATCATCACACCCTACTAAAAATAATGATGATAATACTAACATACCTATTAAAAATATTGTTTTTTTCATTTTCTAATCACCTTTTATTTAATAATAATTGTCGTTATAGATATCCTCATACTTATTACTATCATATATAGTACTGACGGCTATTGTAAGTGACATTAATAAATTTAGTACCCATATAGCCATTCTATTAAAATATGAATTTTTAAATGCTTTTTTTACCATATAATCGTAATTGTTAATATATTGATAACATTCGGAAGATATCATAAAAGTATTTGTATCTGCATTAGTCCTTTCATAATTAATAAAGTCCTTCTCGTTGTCTAAATTTTGATTCATAATATTTAAACATTTTTCCCTTTTAGCATCTGCTTTAACATTTATTCCTTCGTCCCATAAATCCCAATAATATAATTGTATTGAACCAATGATACTACCAAATACACAAAATGTTATTAAACTCACCATTACAGATACCCATAACTTATCATTTTTCATCTTATTCACCTTTTAATGACACATTGTATGTGTAAATTTAGGACAATTTATACAATCTCCATCGTGTTCATCTTCACATTTTGTTCCTTCATATAAATAATCACAATCTGGTTCCATATATCCCATTTCATTCACCTATTTTTATTTTATTATTTTCAAGTATCTCCGAAGCATCTATAAATTCTATATCAAAACACTCTGGATAGTAATCTAATTTCTTCTTAGCATCCTCTAACTTTTCTGAATATAGTACCTCAATTATTTTCATATCATCTAAGACCAATACATCTGCACGACTACCATTAATGAAGATGGCTTCCGTAACAACATGTTTACCTTGTTTCTGATATTCCCAAGCAACTAACATTTTAGCCAGTTCGTGAGGTAACTTATTGTGAGTATTTAATCTAACGTCCTTAATAGTAGCCCTGTACTTTATACTAAGTTCCTGTCTAGAGAGATACCTTGCTTTTTGTTTATTCATTATTCACCAATGCGTTATTTGTTATATTTTGTTGGAGAACTGCAAGACACCTATGTGTGATTAATTTCCTGATGTGTCGTAAGTCTAACTTATAGTTACCCTCTAAAATAGTTTGCCACTGTTCTTCATAGATGTCCTTAGTTACTGCTTTAGGAAGTAATTTCATAAGAGGCAACTCTAATACATTATCTTCATCTATTAGTTTCCATATTTGTTTATCTATTCTAGCATTAGTACAATACTTAGCCACAATTAGTTCATCATCATTTTCTGCGTATTTCTGTCCCATACCGAAAGTTTTCTTATTAATCTCCTTAAACTTAGTGGTAACAAACTTAGCAAATAATTGTTTGGAATAATTCTTCATAACTATGCCTTCTGCTTGACCTTCATAGTAACTAGACTTAGGTATATCTTCTTCCTTTATATCTGTTATCTCACCAGCTAAACATTTTTTAATAAGAGGAACCATTAGTAAGTCTAAGTCTTTAAAGATAATCTCCTTTTCATTATAAGATAAATATCTGGTATCTTCTCCAATTGTTTCTTTTATATCAAATCCTAAATAAGAGGGAGTGTTATCCCAATCGTAGTGGATAGAGTGTCTGGTCATGCATTCGCCATAAAAGATTAATCCTTGATATTTACTAAGGTCTTTATCTTTTAGCTTGCCTGAAATAAATGCTATACATTTTTTCCAAGCTTTATTTTCAAATTCCTTTTCTTCCAATTCTCTACTTCTACTACCATACATGGGATAACCATCCTTTGTGATTGTAAATCTAAAATTAGCACCATCTACTTTTTCTTCAATGCAGATTTCATCTTTAGGATTAGATAATATTCCTGAATTATCTCTATCACCTAATATTTTAATTTTATGGTATTTTTCAAAGTCCATTTTATTTCACCTCTAGATAATAATACCCATTTATCATTGTAAGATGTTCTATTAATTTATCTCTACACCACGAATCTGATATACAATCTAATAGAGTGTACCTATATTCTACATTTAAATCCATTTGTGTTATACTACCTGATTGAACACTTATAGTTTCTTCTGGAGCGGATATATGTCCAAATATCATAGGTATTATCAATAACAATATAATTATCAATCGTTTCATTGTTTCTCACCTTTTTTCATTTGAACTGCAACTATATGGTAACATGATGTAACTCTAATATTCTTACAAGTACAATTATAAGTTTCTTTAGGAATAGAATAACTTACTTGATAGTTGTCGTGTTTGCCAATTACTGTCCATAATTCGTAAAATCTATTCTTACCATCGAATAGCACCTTATTCTTATCTACTAACTCTTTAGCCTTTTCATTCTTTGTCATTTTTCATCCATTGGGGTTCTGCATTATTACATTTATTACACGCCCAAAGATAATTTAAATCTGTCTTACGAACTGCGTCCATTCTACCCTTATCGAATGTTTCCACAATTACATAATTATTTTCATCTATATTTTTAACAGATACATTCAATGGTTTCTTAAGCATTTGTCCCGATTCACATAGAGTACATTTCTTCCTATCATATTTTACAATGTACGTTTTTAATTCTTCTGGTGTTAAGGGTCTATTCGCCCCAAAACTATGTATTGTATGTATGTCAAATTCCTTTTGTTTCATTATCACTTCACCTTTCATATTTCTTAGATAACCAATATTCTTCTGTATTGATATCCATTATTGCTAATTTACCTGAATGACCTGCTCCACAATCTAAACAATATAGATTATTCAGTATAACAGGTTTTGTACTGCCGTCAATCAGTTCAGTTGTACTATGACCAACGAATACTTTCTTATATCCTTTGATAACATTATGTTTAGCATATCTAATTAAACTCCTATCCCAAACTAAATCTTTTTTAGATTGTAATTCCATATCTTCTATTGTAGTATCGAATCCACCATGTACAAATAACATATCATCTTGTTTGTGGTAATACTTACTTGTATTAAAAAACTCTTGATGGGTTACTGGAATAGTAACTTCTAATAAATCTACCTTTGTTTCATCTACTATACTTCCAGATTCTAAAGAAGTCATATCTAATTGAGAGTGGTAGCTTTTTAAAGTATTTGCTCCACCCTGATGTAACCAAATATTCGGTGACATACCGTATGATATAAATTCTTTAAACCATTTATCATGGTTACCTAATATAAATACTAGGTTTTTTATTTTAAGCAATTCTTCCACTACTTGATAAGTATATGGAAAACCATCTACTATATCTCCAAGAACTATTAATTTATCCTTTTCGTAATCAAACTTAGATAACTTTAATACTTCCATCATAGCATAGTAATTACCGTGTATGTCACCTATTGCTAATGTTCTCATTTTTCCCTTTTTATTTTAATTCTCCTGTCCAACCACAATTTGAACAGCTGGCATTAAAATTAGTTCTTTCACTATCTTTTTTACTTTCTTTTCTTTTTTCCAAGTACTTTGCTCTTGGAAATTCACAATTAGGACATTTCATTTGCCGTCACTCTCCTTTGTTTTTATATATTCACAAGTTTTCTTATGTTTAATAATAGGAAGAGAAGAGGATTCGTTTTCTTCGTAATCTTTGCTACCACAAAATTCACATAATATTTCCTTCTTTATAGTATGTATCAATTTTGTTTGCCTAATTTTTTTAACGAATCCTTCTTCTCCACTACATAATGTATTGAAGTCACACCAACCACAAAGAGGACCCTCTTTAAGTGGATAATCTTTTATATCGTCTGAAAAAGTTTTAGAATGTGTTTCCAATATCGTATCTCTTGCAAATTTAAGCAACGATGGTGTAACCTCTAGAAGAAACTCTTCTCCAAAACGAAGAAATATAACACTTACGAAATCTGGCATAATTAATTCTTGCTCTTTGTATAGTAAAGCATATATAGCCAGTTGTCGTTTGTAATCCATTGGTAATCCAATTCCAAACTTGTTAGATGTTTTATAATCACCAAGAGTTGTAACACCATCATAATCTTTATGCACTCTATCTATATAACCTACACAATTTAATTTTTTAGATTTTACATATTTTTCTTTTAGTTTAGGTTTAATCAGATACCATGCGTGATTCATATTCTCTGCTTTACCATTATGAATAAGACCTTTCATCTTTTGTTCTATATTCATCCAGTATGTTTCTAAAATTATCTCACAATCTTTAATATGGTGAGCAATTTGGTCGTCTTCCATCTCTAACATTTTAATAGATTTTTCAAACTTTTTTATCTTAGCCTTCAGTAAATTAAATAGATGTTCTTTAGGGTTCGGATTATATGCTTTATAAAAGTATTCTAAAACCTCGTGTACTATAATTCCTTTCACTAAATGAATACTTGGTTTACTTTTTCTTCTCTCTATATATTGATAAAAGTATCCTCTTGGACATTTCGCAAAACAATTTATCGCACTAGGACTTAATCTTCTTTTGAATGGTGTTATTTCTGTTTTCATTTTATTATACCTCTGTAAGTAGTAAGTTAAGTATCTATATAAATGTATCTATTTTGAACTTAATTCTTTTTTCCAATCTCTAATAGGACTAGTTTTTAATTTAAAATATTTTGGGTTTAGAGAGAATTTTCCCCATTTTTTGCCAGTTTTATCAATCCATTTTGTATTCATACAAGATGAAACATCATCTATAACAATTCCATACCCGTTACCTTCACAAGTAATACTATATGGTGCCCCATGCATTGCTACAATTTTATCTCCTACTTTAAATTTATTCATTTGTGTACCCGTGATAATCTATCTTTCCAGTTAATATGTCCAGCTAATTCCCATCTATTGTCGTTTTCTCTCATTCCTTTTGTTAGAGAACCAATATTAACTACTAACCACCCTCTTAAACCGTGTGATTCGTCTAATATTTTACCAATATCACCTTTAGAACATCCTGAATATCTATCATCTTCTAATAATCGTACACGGTCTCCTGGTTTAAATTTATTCATTTTCTAACACCTCATCATCACCATCGCAATCATCCATGAATCGTGGACATTCTTTACAATTAGGGTGATGTGCGTTATAATCATATTCTGTTGGACAACTCATTTAAATAACCTCTCTTTTATTATTTCTGTATTTAAATTAAGTTCTGGATTATGCATCATATTTAATGCCTCTACTTTTCTAAGAATATTATAAGGTTGTTTGTAATTTAAAACAGTACATTTAAAATGTTTGGTTATATCTAATAAATCATATAGTCCAGATTCAGTTTTAAAATCTGTATGTTCATCTAATTTTCTATCTCCTAAACCATCAGTTAAATGTATTTTAGCATCCTCTTCTATAAATATTACTATTGCTTTCATTTATTTTACCTCGTAGTTTTATTTAAGTATTTCTATTTTATGGATATCCACATTTTGTGCTTTTGCTAAGGTTTTTTTAAGTCTTTTTATAAGCTGTAATTTATGTATATTGTCCTTAATAAGTGATTCGTTCCGTTGTCTTATGTTTTTTATTTCTTCGGTTAAATGTTCTTCCATATCTAATAACATAGCTTTTTTTAAATTATTACTTATTTGGTTTTTCCATAATGCTATTTTCATTTTATAAACACACTCCTTTTATTTGATTTTGGATGAATACCTAATGGCATTCTAACAGAAGAACCATAAGGAGCAGATTTTGAAAGACCATCTTGTTTTGGAAAAATTTCCACATCATATATTTTTTTCTTTCTAAGTCTTGCTCCTATGATTAATCGTACTAATCCTGCATGTTTTGGCTCTGTAAAGAACACCCAAACATGATACCCTCTATTTCCCGTATCTTCTACTAAAACTTCATACTCAGGAAATAGTTTAGCAATAAATATTGCCTTATCTTTAAACAATCCTTTACTTTTTTCTTTAAGTTTAGGACTTAAACTCTTAAAATTATCAATATCCAAATCAATACACCCCCATTTACATAAACCGACGTCACTCAGACAATGGATATGTAAAGAAACATCGCCTTTAAGATGTTTCTCCACAATATCCAAAGTTAATTCTGCGGAGTTGAAAAAATGGTAAGTATTAATAGTTGATAGACTATATATAGTTGGTCTATTTACAAATTTAGTAAATAAAGTTTTTGGATTCATTTTTCTAAATATGTTTTCCAATCCACTCCTTTAAAACTTTCTAATTCTATTTCACCATCTTTCCAATATGTATCTTCAAATTCTGTACCAGTATCTTCGTTGTTTTCTATTCCAGATATAAAACCTAATGTATAAGAGTATGACCTAGTTTCACTTATATCTTTAACAATTCCAATATTACCAATGAATACACTATATTCAGATATATCTGAAGGTTCACCATCAACTCTTATTATCCTAACTCTGTCACCAATTTTGAATTTCCTTTTCATTATTCTTCACCATAATAAGTATCTGATATTCTA
>Ga0307928_10004430_pt1 | contig 10651 bp, 14 predicted proteins | sample AceLakmetagen232_FD_201815 | JGI IMG/M metagenome (GOLD analysis project Ga0307928, IMG submission 201815) | Saline water microbial communities from Ace Lake, Antarctica - #232 | ecosystem: Environmental > Aquatic > Non-marine Saline and Alkaline > Saline | place: Antarctica: Ace Lake...
TCTGGCGGTTCTATACGAACTATTAATGTAGATAGGCTTTCCGAAATAACCCCTTAACACCTGCAAGTTTTCTGCTAATATCCTAACGTTTGGCAAATATTTATAAGGCACTTCTGTACCATCTTTGCAGTTAAATTCTGATAGGTAAAAGTTTTCTGATAGTTTCATAAATCTTTATTTTCAATTTCTTTCTTTGCCTTGTACATTTTCCGCACCGTTTTGAACATTTTATCTAAAAAAGACTTTCCTTTAACGGCTTTATAACTTTCATCGATAGAGTAAACTTCAATACCAATAAGCACAACCGCAACTGTCTTTGTAGCTATGTTTTCAACTTCAATAAATAACTTTAACAAATGACCTATTAGCACTTCATCCACAACGTAAACCGCAAGAATTAAAGCAATGTATGCGAATGTTTTCTTTACCAAACCTTCCCTAGCCCTAACACTTGTAACCTTACCTTTTAATTTCCTAGTCATCCATATAGCGAAACCCATATCTACTAATGTTGCTAAACCTACAATTGTAGCCACTAATGCTATTGGGGCAAAGAAAACTATAAGCAAATTAACTGTAAGGAACATCACGCCCTTAATCCAAATAAAGGTGGTGTTGAAATATTGTATAGATGTCATGAGTATAAAGTATAGTTTCATCTTTTAATTTAATCTTTTGTTACGTTGTTTCATAATATGCACTGTTAAAGTATGTTAGTTCAATCTAATAAAGCCATAAATAGCCCAAAGTATAATTTTCAAAACACTCGGTACTTTTTCTTGTTCTATCATGGTTCTAAAGATTCATCTAATTTAATAAGCACCTTTTCAAGTAAGTTTTCTTCACCTTCATAGCATAAGTTATTAACAGGAATATCTTCTAATAATACACCGTATTTTGCTGAATCAGTTTCTAATAATACACTTACTGAAATAGTCGAATTAGTTACATTTAAAAGAATTGAATCTTTATTTGGCGTAACAGTAGAGCCTTTAATCTCTACGTTGAATTGAGGGAATTTGTATGTTTTCATTTTTGTTTTTTAAATTATGGGTTGGAAATCGGGTTCATTAGTTTTACGCACATACCACCTCTTTGTGTAGCGGTTTTTAATGTTGAATCAACAGGGTATGCTGCTGGACTCATATTCATAGCCTTAGAAGTGTCAGCCCCATTGGTCTCACAAGTCCAATTTCGGTAGTTACTATTTACTGGCAATAAAGCACCGTTTATAGAGATTCCATATTGATTTGTACTTTTTAGTGACCAAAATTCATCAGTAGTAGGTGCAAATCCAGAGAATCCATGGTACACATCTTTAGCGTAATTCAAATACGCTATCCAAGTCCTATAAGTACTATAGGTTTTTATGAAGTAAATTCGACCAGTTAAATGGTCGTAAAACTCCTCGTTATGAATTGGAGATATAATTACCCCAGCATCGTCGGTAAATCTAATTTTGTTACCAAAAATGTTATTGTGCAAAAGTGTATCAAAAGGCACAGTAGCATTGGGGTCTAAACTCTGGTGGTATAGTGGGTTATCGGGAATTACATTAACGTAAGCATTGTTGTCTTGTCTCCATTTTGCGTCATAATCAGCGTAGGAAACCCCTGAAATACTTTTTCCATTTGGCTCAAAATATGCAATTCCTTCGCCTACAGGTGCAGAACAAGGCAAGTCATCCACTACCACCTCACCACCTACAAGCGTTGTGGCTACGGTATTTCCATCAGTATCTACTATCGGCACAGTCAAACTACTCGTTGCTAATACGCTAAATGTATGTGTTCCAAAGGTTATCTCGGAATTTGCTACGTTGTATGGTACGGTCGCTCCACTTGGGACAGTGAGTAGGTTTATAACGTTGTTGTCTGTGTCTTTGATGTTTGCGAAACCAGGAGCTGGTGGTAAAAGTGGTATTTCAATTCCTCCAGCAGTTAAATTATTAGCAACCAAATCTCCATTTGAATCTATAATTGGGACATTCAAAGTATCTGTAGCCGGTAAACTGAATAAATTCCCACCAAATGTTATGTCTGAATCTGGGATTTCAAAGAAACTTCCAGATAAAACATCAATATCTAAAGATTTATCACTATTGTAAATATTAGCTGGTGCGCATACAAATGGTGGAATTGGTGCATTATTACCACTAAATACATAACCTTGCGCTGTATTACCCATTATAACAGAAGTATCATAACCTCCTATTAAAGATAGTGCTGCTATTTCAACTGTTTCTGGAACTCTCACCTCGAACTCTAGCCTAGCCATTACAGAACTTGAAGCATCTTTGTTATTAGCAGGATCAGCAAATTTAATGCTATTTACTTGAACACGACTTAGCGAAGGTGGTGCAAAACCTAAAGTGATATATTTTGAATCTGATAAAATAGCTTGAATTACACCAGTTAACCGCTGCAATTTCATAAAGGCCAATTTATCGGCTCTATCGTCGTCACTCCATTTTGATTTCGTGTAGATGTCAATATGATACATATAAGTACCACATTGTTGTATGGTGGTGTAGCTATCATAGTCTCCACGTAATAACATAACATTCACAAGTGGCAACTCTGTATCTTTAACAGGCACAAAACGCTCTATTTCAATAGTCGGATTTAAACCAACATCTGAATTCAATGTTGCCTGATAAGGCAATTCAATTGCCAAAATATTAGCAATCCTATCTCTAATCAATTCGTAATTTCTAGCTGTTATGGCGTTTACAATCTCTGGCATTATCCTTTATCTTGCAAAATTAATATTGTCATCCCTAGTTTTTCATCTGGGTAATTCTCTGAAACTACATAGTTTTTTATCACACCCGCTGCATTTTTCACTAAAACTGAATGGCCTAAGTAGGTAATTTCACCACTTGAATTTAAGTAAGAATAAGAACTATTAGCAGTTAAAACTTTAACATCTGAAACCGCAATTGAAGCACTTGGAACATTTACCGTTACACCTTCTGGATCGTAAGCTGTATTATGTCGTGTATGAATTACAGTTACATCGGCAATTTCACCAGCCAAATCCGTAAATGTAGCGGCTACACCCCAATCATTAAGATTAGAAGTAATTGATTGCATATCCATTTTAGCACGCTCAGTTAATGACATATATATAAGGTATAAAAAAAGCCGTACCGATTAAATCCGTACGGCTAAATATTTTAATAAAGGTAATGTTTTATTTCAGTAAATCGAATAAAACCGATTTTTTATCCAATGGATTGAAGTCAATTTGTTGTTTCTTCAATTCATCCATGATTTCAGATTTAGTATAATCTTCGATAGTTTTAACCTCAACTGTTTCTTTTTCAGTAACACCTGGTTTAACTACCTCAACTGTTTCGGCTTCAACTTTCTTAGGTGCTTTAGTCTCTTCTAAAAAACCCATTTCACAAAGTGTTTTTGCGTTTCCATTTGGAAACATAATGTCACTTACTATACTACCTTTTGAGTGTGTTTTGTTTCCAAAACCTCCGACATTACCTTTTAAAACTTTATAATATTTCATACTGGTGCAATTTAAAAATAGAGGGTGTATTTAAACCCTCTATTGAGTGATTAATTAAGAACTGTTACCGTATATATCTGGTCAACCGCAACTGGTATAACTACCTGAGCTGATTTAATATGTACCTCGTGCGCTGTTCTTTTTCTATCCATGAATTCCTGAACTAAATAAGCACCCACTTGTGGCACACTTCCGTTTTCAATAAGTTGTGGCACTGCTGCTGAAACTAATTTAAACTTAGGATTCTCAGGAATCAATATTACTTTTTTAGGGTCAATATATGGTGTGGAAGTTCCCCCAGCTGTATCAAAAAATTCTGGGTAAGTCCAAAGATTTACCTTGTATGAACCACAAGACAATTGACCGTGCAAAGTTCCACCTACTGCATTTCGCTGTGGTTCTCTAATTGTTCCAAGGTCTACATTTCTAAGGTCTGAGCTTTCTTTAATCAATGTATTATTAATCAATGAATTCAACGCTTCACCTCCCATAATTGCATTTAATGTACCACCTTGAGATTTTCCTTGTTGGCGAATGAAGTTACATCCATTTTCCAAAACAATTCTTGGGTCAACCGTAGCAATATCAAAGTCATTTGCAGCGTTGTATGCTACGATTGAAGCTGTTTTACGATTAAAATTAATATCCGTACGGCTATTCAATGTCAAAACACCAGTTTGCAAAACTTGTGAACATTGCAATTCAACTGCACGCTCAATTTTATTTTGCAAATCCATTAAATCTTCTGCTAATTCAGCAGTCATCTCAGCAAAGTAAGTTGTATTACCTTGCGAAAGTGCTGTAATAACCTGGTCGTATAAACGATGGTCGTTTGCCGTCAAATATTCGTGATAAAATGGCGGTACAAATATCTTCTCACTTGATTTGTCAAATGAATTTCTATTTCCATCTGAGTAGGTTACAACATCCACTGCTACCTTTTCAGTACCACGTCTTACCGCAATTGATACTTCTTTTGTCATCACTTCAATTGGCTCAAAGAATGAACGTAAAAATGAAGTTACCGAAACTTTTTCACGGTAAACAGAAACCAACGATCTCGTGAATAAACCTCGTGCATCCACAACTGGGATGTTAAATAGCACACCTGAAGGTGCAAATTGGTAAGCAATTGCTCCAAGTCCTATAACTCCAATTGTTGCTTCTAAAGTGTAGCTACCAGCAAATGGCGCTATCACTAAAATTGTTAGAATTAATCCTAATATCTTTTTCATCTTTTTAAAATTATTGATTATCGAAAATTGTATTTTCGGTTGTACTTACTAATTTGATACCCACCGTATCTGCTCCTATTCTATCTCTCAATGTTCTGTCCGCAACTACTGTTGCATAGTCATCTGAACCTTGGAAAATAACAAGTTCTTGTGCAATATCACCTTCAACTGCAAATGTCAAGTTCTTACTTGCTCCATCAGCTACTGTTACTGTATGCGACAATATACCTAATGGAATATTTGAATCATCCGTTGCAGCACTTTCAAGTGGCAATAACAATTCATCTGCCGAAACACGTCCTAAAAGTGTTCCTGCTGCAAGCGTTACCGCTGCACCTGTTCCATTTGTGTACGTCCCTGTTGCGTAACGATTTTCACCTAGAAAAATCTTCGCTACATCATAGTCTACATGAAGTTGACTATCTGTATTAGTTACTACTGTTGCTCCCATCTTATTTCGTTTTTGAGATTAATAAACCACGCTCAGTTAAGTTAGCGTTCATTTTAGCTTCTAGTTCTTCAGATGCTGTAAGTTCTGATGTTGGAGTGATTATTTCACCATCAACACCTAAGTCTTTTACACTGTCTTTAACGATACCTGCTTTTTGAACCGCTTTCAAAGCTGAAACTTGAAATTCTGAAATGTCCGAAGCCTTAATGTCTTCTTTTCCTTCAATTCCTTTCATCGCTAATTCAGCGTTAATTTCATTCCATTTTGCCCAAGCTGAAACTCTCTCTTTTTCCTTTTCTACTCCTAATCCTACGATTTCAGCGTATAGCTCAGGGTGCTTGTCTTTTAACTCTGATTTATTCATGTTTATATTTGTTTGTTTTATAACCTTTTTTTCTGCTTCTGGTGCAGTAACCGTCAAATCTGATTCCGTTGATGCTGCAATTTTAACGTGTGAGTTAATTTCTGCAGCTTTGCTAGGAGTGATTTTAATAATCTTAGAAACTAAACCTATTTTCTTTGCTTCTTTAGCCGTTAGAAAAACGTCTATTCTATCATCCATTGAGAAGATGTCTTTGACTTTCACACCTTTTAATTTCTCGAATGCTTCAACGTCAATTTTTCCTCTCAGTGCAGCCTCTAGTGATTTATTAGTATCAACTAGATTTTGGCGCAAACCATCTGAAAAAGATTCTGAATTTTCAAACCATGCAGGATATGCGGCTCTATGTATCATCAAGTTTGAAACGTCTAATGCTTCAACGTCATCTGCATACATTGCTATATAAGCACCCATTGAATAGGCCTTACCATCAATTTTAACAGTCTTTTTGCCAGTATATTCCTTGAATTTGGCTACCATTCCGAAACCGTAGTCTGGTTCACCTCCTCCTGTGTTTATTCTAACGGTTATATCACCTTCCGCTTCATTCATTGAATTGATGAATTCAGAAGACGTGTAACTGTTAATTGAGCCGTATATTAAAAATTCGTTCATTGTGGTAAAAATATATGCTTAAATTAATTTTTTATGGTATTTTGCCTTATTATGGCAAATTATCTATTATATTTACGCTATGAAAACAATAAGACTTCGAGCAGTACCTGAAAGCTTACATGATAATTTGGTTCTAATTCTGAAAGACAATGAGAAAACAGCACCTAGTTTGATAAGACCAATGCTAAATGAAATAATTGAGGAGAATTTATATTTTTTAGAACGTGACATTTCACACGGGAAAAAACACATTCAAATCTCTGGTGTTCCAGATGAAGTTTTTCACAAAATTTATAAAATTGCCACAAATAAAGGATTAACTATTGAGCAGTTAATTAGGTTAAAGTTAGATTTGTTTGTTGATAATTACCCAATAAAATTATGAAATCAAAAGAGTTTGATAAAATTGAAAACACTTATTTAAAAATTGAAGAGAAAACAAAAAAAGAGTGTTTAAAAAATAATGTTGATTTCTATGATTATTTAGGAAACTTTGTAGAATACCAAATCTACAATTATCGAAAAAAGAAAGCTTTAATTAATAGAATTAAAGATGTTGATTTTAATGATAAAATTAAAGTAAGGTCAACTTTATCTAAAAGAGATTTTTCAACAAAAGAGGGAGAATTTGATTTGATTGAAAAACAAATGAATAAATGTAAAGAAAAGTTATTTGAATGGCTAGATAAAACTAACAACCCTTACTTCTTTATACTAAATACTGTTTTTGAATATGGAGCAGGAATGGGTTATAAAAGCTACATCGATAAAAGACATGGGTACATTAAAGTTGAGCATTCAGGGGTGCAAAATATAGATATAGCAATTGATTACGCAAAGTATTTACAAAAAACAAAAACCCCCAAGCCTTAAAACCTGAGGGTTGTATTTTTATTCATCCTCTATAATAACTTGTTCCTCTTCAATTCCATTATCAATAGCTTCTTGCATTTCACGCCCGAATTGCTCCATGTTGGCTCTTGAATCACCACCGTATAATGTTTCCGTAGATTTTTCTAATGTTGTTAACGGCATATTTTCAGCTAGTTTACCTAATTTAGCACGTTCTGCTTTCACTTCTTTAAGTGGATCAATATGCGGGAACATAGGCCCCGTAAATCTACAATTTCTGTAAGCCTCTAAAACCAAGTAATTATCGTTTTTATGCGCTGCCAAGTAACCTGGCAAATTAACCAATCCTTCGATTATCTGAATATGCAAGAAAAACGCGTAAATTGGTGCGTAAAATTGATTTGTCACATCGTCACGTTCAAAACTTATTGTATGCTCCCAATCTTTTGTTGCCGTTCTCGATGCACTAAATGAATCATTGTAAATTGAAAACGCTACGTTTGGAGGTATTCCAATTGATGCGCAAATTACGTTAGCATTGGTTTGATAAAATTCCTTAAATGAAAGTTTTCCATTTCCATGGTTTAGAGGTTCTATTTTAGAACCCCTTGTCATGTTGAAAGCCTGCTTGTTGGTTGTTGCTGTTACACTTGTTGCAATTTTATTTCCTGCGTTATCTGTTGAAAATGCATCTTGACCTCCACCATTTGAACCTTCCATTTTTAGCATCTGGTTCATAAATGGAGTAGATTCATCTGAGAAAGCTTGATGAATAATTTGATAGGCTACCTTTGCAATCTCCTCTGCATTACCAATTTCAGCTTCTTTGTACCGTTCAATTTTCTTGAGTGACTCAATAGATGTTGAAATAATTGGAAGCCCTCTATTGTCTCCTAATCTATATTTTGAACCGTAGAATAAGAATGCTTGTTTTAATTTTGCAGACTCGTTATAACATTCTATACGCTCATAATTATTCAATGATTTGTGAATATGGTAGGCTATATGCTTTCCTTTTTCATCAACCTCAATTCCGTTAATAATCTTATTTCCATCGTTTGCACCTTTGTTCCCAAATGGACTACCAATGTGCGCTCCATCAATTAATTGAACTGTAAATTTTCCATCTTTATAGCGCAAAATCACAACAACATCACCCCCTATTTTAGCGTTTTTAAATGCTTCTTTTGCAAGTTCATTGAATGGTTGGTTTTCATCATAAGAAGATAAATTTGATTTCGCCCAAACGCTGAAACGAGATTCTATAATATCGTTAAAACCTTCGCTATCAGAAAAATCAATACCTATTTTGTTTAATAGTTTTGTTTTTGGCTCTGCTTCCAAACGCAAACCTTTGTCAATTATCCAAACTGAAAATCTATTTAATATTGTTTTTGCAATATCAGATTCCAAATAAGCTTGCCAACTTCTATAACGTAAACCAATGTAATCTGGACGGTAATTAATAATTGGCCCTACTTCGCCAAAGTTCTTTTCACCATCAAAGGATTTTGTATAAGCACGCCCCCATGATCCAACAGGCTCAAAACTCGCTTCTGTGTTTGGAACTGTTCCTGTTAATTTAGGTGTATTATCAATCTTTGATTTCCCTCCTATTTCAAATCCTAATATCTTCATTATTGAATGTTTTTGTAATCCATTAACCTTGTCGCTCTAGGTACTAATTTTGATTGTAATCGCCCTCTAAGCTTGTCATAAAAATCTAAAGCCATATAAACATCAGCGGTTGAGCGATAAACTACCTTTTGTTTTGATTGTCCTGTATCCAAATCATATTCAGCAATTTGACCATCAGTAACTAACAACAAAGCGGTGTTTAATAATTCATCCGTAATAGCGTCAACTTGTGCTATACGTGCCAAAATTTGACCGTGTGTTAAATTTGCCGTGCCTTGCTGAAAAAATAATATTCCGTTGTTCATTTTGTTTTATTTATAGTGTTTTTATTTCGTCAATTTTAGAGCCTGAAATATCAGCTGTAGAAGAAGTCCCTTGTGTTGCAGTTGGTGAGGTTGTGCCACTGCTAAATGGGTGAATATGCGAATTATAAGCAGTTACAAGATTATTGAAATCTGTTTTAAGATCATTAAACCCCGTTTCCAATTCTTGAAATCTAACCATATTTTTAGTGTTCCCACCGAATTCAGCCGTTCCGTCATTCTTTAGGTGTAGCGCAATTTTAACCGTACCGTTTTCATCAGTAGAAAAGAAGCGTGTTTCTCCAATTTCCGCAATTTGATTTTTATTAATATAACCAATAATTACAGGTTTCCCAACTTCGCCAGTCTTAGCGTAAATAGCTGCCATATCTTTTGTTGGTGCTGAATCTATTCCAAAAGGAGATGCTTGTCTGCATTCCTGCACGTCACTTTTACCCATGCGAAGAAATTTTACAAAGCGCACTGCATTTTTTATACTTGTCGATATGGTTTTTGTTACATTTATCATTCTTCTTGAGCGTGTAAATTAATTTTCCTAAATATTGAAACTGGCGTTTTTCCGTTGTAAACTTCTGGAAGAACGCAATTCAATGTTGCTATCGTTTGACTTTCATTCCCTTCATAATTTATTGATTCAATAAAGAACGTTTCTTTTCTGTAAATATACAACTCTGGTGCAATAATAGTAATTGTATTATTTGGCTCTAACATTTTTCCATCAACTAGCCACCTGTCAGTTTCAATTGTCAAAGTTACGCCTTTTAATTCATTTGCTAAAGCTCTTTGACCAGCCGATAAAGTATTATTATCATTACCAGAACTTTGACTTTTTACCGTTGGTCTGTAAACCGAACCAATAACATAAGGATTTCTAATAGTCTCTTCTCCTGCATTACCGCCTTCAATATCGGCTTGTTTTTGCATCGTGATATGTGAGTGCATACCTTGGCCATCGTAATTCATTGTGAAATTAGTACCAGGCATACTACCCTCTCTCAAATCAAATTCTAGTATTGGTTTACCGTCTGTTTTTGCTTCTGTAAATAATAGATTTCCTTCGACATCATGTGAGATAATTATGTTTTTCTGTTTGGCTAATTCACTCAAATAATCAATTATAGTCTGAGTTTCTGAAGCTGTAGAAGTATCGAATGATTGATTCATTTTAGATAAAACGGAAGGATCTATTTTGTAATCCAAACCGTAATTTCGTTTAAACGGTTGTATTAATTTATTTGCAATTTGATTCAAACTCAATCCATCACTTTGCAATGGGTAAATACTTGGAGGAATTTCGCAATCGGATAAAACCCCAGCTTTTGAATAACCACTAAATGAGGTTAGTTGTTTTACAGAACTTTGTTTAAATGATTGATTTGTAATTACACCCGTGAGCAATAAAATACCTTCATGTTCTAAGGTTACTTCATGGAAATGAGTAACGCAAGACATTTCTTTGTGTTCTGGATTGAATGGGTCAAAATAATAATTAAAACGAAATTGTGAGGCATTGGAATTGTAAACTAAGTTTAATGTAAATTCATTAAAAAAGTCAACTTTACGATTTCTAAATCTATCATTTATCTTTAAAATCATACGTAATAAATTATTTCCCTACCTTTTTCAATAT
>Ga0307928_10004431_pt1 | contig 10650 bp, 12 predicted proteins | sample AceLakmetagen232_FD_201815 | JGI IMG/M metagenome (GOLD analysis project Ga0307928, IMG submission 201815) | Saline water microbial communities from Ace Lake, Antarctica - #232 | ecosystem: Environmental > Aquatic > Non-marine Saline and Alkaline > Saline | place: Antarctica: Ace Lake...
AGGAGAGGAGAGTGAGTGATGAAGATGTCGAAGAAAACAAGACAAGCCCTGCTCAAATCAATAGGGAATTGGGAAGCCATTGTCGAGGGAACGATGGGAAGTAGTGGACCCATAACCTGTCCACTATGCACTCTGTTCAATCACGCGTTTTGTCAGGGTTGCCCTGTCAATAAACGTATCGAGCAATTATACTGCCGCGACACACCCTATGTCCCGTGGGTACGCTTCTTCGAGGAGCGTTACGTTGATCTTCCCTACTCTCTCGACTTGTTGAAGGAGGGAGAAGAACGGGATGAAGGGAAACGACTCGCGCAAGATGAACTGGACTTCCTGCGTAGCCTGTTGGATTAAGGAGGACATGCTAATGATCGTCACCCCACTCATGAAGCATCAGACCAAGGCTCTCGGCTGGCTCAAGACGAGAGAGGCGGGGGCCTTGTTTCTCTTCCTTGGTTCTGGTAAGAGTCTCGTGACCCTGGCCTACGCCGAGTACCTGGGGGCCAAGAAGATCCTGATCACGTCGGACAAGAACAACGTGATTAACACATGGCCGGATCAGGTCTACCACCACACGGACTATGACGTGGTTGTCCGGCCTGACACACAAGGAGACTGGGACAAGCTGGGTGTCCTGTTCGACGGGGCAGGAGACAAGACGGTCTGTGTCTGTGTGAACTATGAACTCTTACGCGCCCGGTTCTCTCACTACCTCGCCGTGAACTGGGACTTGTGGATTGGTGACGAGTCGGCTGAGTTCAAGGATCACACGACACGCAAACACAAGGCCGTCCGTGACCTCACCCAACACATCCCCTTCAAGGTAATCCTGAACGGCAAGGCGTTCACGGAACACTTGGAAGATGTGTGGGCACAGATCAACGTGCTTACCCCCGGCGACAACTCGCTCGGACGGACCATGACCCAGTTCCACGCCCGGTACATGGTAGCCGACGACAAGGGATACGCCTGGATACCCCAGCGGTCAGCCTACACCCGCATACAGAAAGCCATCAAGCCGTGCGCCTACTACCTTCAGGACGACGGCACGGTCAGGATGCCAACGTCTAACTACATGAAGATCGAAGTCGAGATGACGGAGCAACAGCGAACACTCGACGACGCACTCAAGACGGACTTCGAGGCGAGCCTGAAGGGAGCCGAGATCACCACGGAGTTCGCCGCCGTCGCCTTCATCAAACGACTGCAACTCACGGGTGGGATCTTCCGGCCCACGGAAGGCGATCCCGTTCCCGTACCTACACACAAGCGGGACGTGTTGCGGAAACTCGTGCGTGAGAACAAGGGCAAGCGAATCGTCATCTGGCACAGCTACATCCCCGAGACCGAGTTCCTCATGGACTGCTTGGAGACATGGAAGATCCCCCCCTTCACCTACGTCAACCCCGAGGACTCCGACGTGCTCGAACGGTTCAGCGCCTTGAAGAAGGGAGGGGTGCTGTTGATCCGCACGTCGTTGTGCAAGGGAATCAATCAGCTTGCCGACGCTGACATCGGAGTGTTCTGGACGAACCCGCTCTCGTATGCGAGACGGGCACAGGCTGAAGGACGGACACGCCGCTTGACCTCACGCTCTCAAGACACGTGGTACGTGGACATTGTAACAAAGGGAGGTGTAGATGAGATAGTGTATCACATGCTCATGCAAAAGAAGAGTTTCTCATTGACTTTCACTAACCTGTCACGCTATGTTGGGCGTTGACCAAACCGGGAGGAGGTGAGTAAAACGACAACACAAGAGGAACGCCGGACAAGCTTCTCCACCTACTACCGCAAGAGCGAAGAGCCTCTCATTGACAGGCTCCGTATCTTGGGGGAGGAGACGGGAGTGAACACAAGCCGCCTTGTCATGGCATCGGTGGCGGCCTGTATCGACCAGCTTGAAAAGTGCGTGCCGGAAAAGCGCACGTTCAAGCTCAACAACAAAACGGTGAGACCGTAGGAGGATAGATCGTGACCGTAAAAGCGAAACCGAAAGAGGCCGTGAGCCAGTCCAGGCTCAAGCTATTCAACACGTGCCCGATGGCCGAGTATTACTCGTACCGGGTGAAGGGGGTAGGCGTCAAGCCAACGGCGGTATCCCTCCCCTATCTTGAGGGGGAGTTCGGGCACTATGCTCTGATGCACTACTACAAGTCAGGCCGGATGCTGCGTCAGAACATGCTGAACCGTGCCCAAAAACTACTGGACCGGGACAAGCCGTCGATGACGCCGGAAGAGTACGACAAGGCGCAGATCGCGCTCGCCGCTATGGTGGGTGCGTGTCTCGGCTACAAGGTGCATTATCAGAGCGACAAGGACAAGTACGACACGCTCTGTGTCGAGACCACCTTCGAGTTCAAGCTGGGAGACTACACCTTCGTCGGTCAAATCGACTGGCTCGTGCGTGAGAAGGAGTCGAAGAAGATCATCCTGTGGGATCACAAGTTCATGGGTGGGGTGTCTGCTTCCGCTTACGAGGCTCTGCCTCTGAACATCCAGCAGTTGATCTACTGTGAGGGTGTGAAGGCGATCACAGGCAAGTACCCGGACTTGCACAGCACGAACTTCATCCTGAAGTCCATGCTCCGGCGCAAGAAGGACAGGGCGGGAGGCAAGGAGTCACTCGCTACCTTCGAGGCCCGTGTCGTACAGCAGTACATTGACGAGCCGGACAAGAAGTTCTTCCGTCCACCCCCGGTACGGGTTGACGAGAAGAGTCTCGAAACCGTGAGGGAGCATCTTGCACTCGCGCTCGACCTCTTCCACACGGACAAGCCGCCGCGTATGTCGTTCGCCTGTCTCGGCATGTACGGCAAGGCATGTGTCTTCGTCCCGGCGTGCAGGGCGAAGCTCATGGGTCGCAAGGACGGGTGGGACGCCCCGGAATGCACGGGGTTGTACCGCCTGAAGGAAACACAGCACGAGGAACTGAGGAAGGAGGACACAGATGGTGACGAAGAAGACAAAGTCAAAGGCAAAGCCAAAGCCTAAACCCGTCCCGAGTGAGGGGCAGGGGCCGGGAGGCGTGGTCGTGGGGAAGATGGGGCCGTCCTTTGATTTCCTCTCCTCCATTGAACTCTGGCAGGGTCCGCCGAAGTCGGGCAAGACCTCGACGGCTGCTGCCCTGGGTCCCGTGGCTGAGAAGTTCGGGATACCGGGAGTGCGTCCGTTCTTCATGCTCTTTGAGCGTGGGAGCGGGGGGGTCGAGATCGAGGGGACGTGTGAACCATGCGGTTGTGGGGGCAAGAAGGGATGCGACGACTGCGGGGGCACGGACTCCGTTCGTAAGATCCTCACCACTCTTGACGAGGTGGAAGAGTGGTTCGAGTGGATTACGAAGACCGACTACAACCCCGTCGTCATCGACACGGGTGACGGCATGTATCAGATGGTAGCCGATAGCGTCTGCAAACGGCTGGAAATTTCCAGTCCGGCTGAACTGGACCACGGGATAGCGTGGGGTCAGATCTATGACGAGATGCGAGAGAAGTTCGGGATCATCACGGGTGCAGGCAAGGGCCTGATCGTCCTGATGCACGTGTACATGCAGGAGAAGAGGCTCGCCGGTGGAGCCACCATGTCTACCGCCACGTTCAACGTGTCCGGTAAGACACGGCCCTACATGGCGGGGATGGCGAATCAAATCCTGCATTTCGATATGGTGCCGGATGGAGAGGAGGACAAGCACATCATTATATGTGAGTCACGCTCGGGCGTGGAAGCGGGGGACCACTGGGGAGTCTTCCCGCCTGAACTGGGTAGGGGCACAAGCCCGGAGGAGGGAGCGGAGGCTATACTGAAATGTTTCTACGATGTGTAGTGTTCGCGGCGTTCAGTCTGAAGGGCACGGGGTGGGAGTACGCCTTCGTGGTTGGCTCCTGCCTCCTGCTCGGTTGGTTGGCAAGCAAGGTCAGAAAGAGAGGATGAAAAGATGGATGCTGAAATGAGAGCGTTGCGTCGGAAGTTCAAGGGGCAGAAGGTCAGCTTGAAGGGGGGGAGTTTCGACAACTCTCCCTTCGAGCTGGGGACCTACACCTGTATGATCACGGACTCACGGGCCAAGAAGCTGAAGCGTTCGGGAGGCGAGCGTCTGTGTCACCAGATCATCACGAAGGTGGTGGAAGGTGACGCGAAGGGGCGCTTCATGTTCCCGTTCTCACCCCCGATTGACGACGTGGAGGGTCTCGCTTCCGTGGCCTCGAACGTCCGTCGTATCAAGGGGGACGTGGTTCCGGGGTACGAGGGGGAAGACGGCGACTGGCAACTGTCCGTCGATGCCTTCTTCGATGAGATCGAGAGCTTCATGCACTCACTCATTGGAGAGGTAGTCGAGATCCGTGTCGTGGACTGCAAGCCGCGCAAGGACGGGAAGCATTTGCGTGACGATGGCACGCCGTGGCAGAACTTCTACATCCAGCGTGGGCTGGGTGACGACAAGGCAGGCGTCGAGAAGGGCAAGTCGAAGGGGAAGAAGGAGACGCGCAAGCCTGCCGACAGCCTGAAGGTAGGCGGCAAGAAGAAAGCGCCGCCGCGCAAGGTGCCCAAGAAGAAAGTGACGAGGAAGAGGGGGATGATCAAGACGTAGTCTAAAGACTACAAAGACAGGTTGAAGAACGTGAAGGGGGGTTGCCAATGCAGCCCCCCTTTCTCTCGGGAGGACACCATGAAACAAGTCAAAGATCCGATGACGGCCTTCATCGAGCGGTCGATTGATCCCGTCACGATCATTGGGGCTTACTTCCCCGACTGGATGGACATAGCGCAGAACGTCATGTGCCCGTTCCACCGTGACACGAAGCCTTCCCTTCACATTGACCCGAGTGGCAAGGCGTACTGTCATGGGTGCCAAACGAAAGCCAGGGACATCGTCGAGCTGGTCTCGCTCCTCGACGAGTGCTCCTACGAGGAAGCCAAGGCTTCACTCTACAAGGACATCACGAAACCCATTCCCGATACGGAGATAGACGCCTACACCCTTAATTTAAACAAGCGTAGACGTACCCTGACGCACTTATTGGAAGACCGTGGTCTTTCAGCCAAGGTCCTGATCTCTCACAGGCTCGGGTACGAGCCTAAGAGCGAGCGTATCGTGGTCCCCGTCTTCGATCAGTTCGGGTACTGCGTGAACCTGCGTCGCTTGGGTTGGCTTGACTCACACAGGGTCAAGGCACTCAACGTGAAGGGGAGAGGCGAAGTGCGACTCTACCCCGAGAAGTCTCTCGTGCTTAACCGTAAGATCGTGCTCGTGGAGGGGGAACTGGATTGCCTACGGGGACGGAGCTTCTATCCCTACCTTCCCACCGTGACGTGGACGGGAGGCGCGGGGAACTGGAACGACAACTACACCCACATGTTCAGGGACAAAGCCGTGTGGATTCTCTACGACCGGGACAAGGCCGGACGTGACGGTGCCGCCTTGTGTGCCGAGAAGCTCGACGGGGTAGCGTGTCATGTCGTCGTCGTGGAGATGGACAAGAGCGTGAAGGGCAAGGATCTTACCGACTGGTCGATCAGTAAGGTAGGACTCACGGCCCTCTCGAACCTTGCCGCTGAAGTGAAGCAGTTCCAGCCTCCCCGGATACTCCGGGGCAAGCGGTACTGCCCGTGCTGCGGACAGGAGGTGAAGAAATGAAAATGACAGATGAAGAAGGGAAGAGAAGAGGTTTCATCAAGTGTGGTACTTGTTGTGAGTGGTTTGATCCTATGAGTTTGGATCAAGTCATGAAGCATGAGACCGATCATAAAGAAAAACCTGACATCCAATACTCAGGGTCTAGGAGGATACGATGAAATGCACAAAGTGTGACTTGCATCTCGGCGTCATCCGTCTGGAACCCGTGCCCGGTGATGGGGACCCACACGCCGACCTCATGCTGATCGGTGAGGCTCCAGGTATGAACGAGGACATCTACAAGATACCCTTCATCGGGCAGGCGGGGATACTCCTCGACCACATACTCGGGAAGCTGTCTCTCAACAGGGACCAGCTCTGGATCACGAACTGTTTGAAGTGTCGGCCTCCGCAGAACAAGCTCCCGTGCAAGCGGGAGATGGATGTGGTCTGGCCCAAGTGCCGCACGCACCTGGACAGGGAGATCCGCACGGTGAAGCCCAAGGTGATCGTGCTGCTCGGGGGACTGCCTCTGCAACTGCTGGCGGGGAAGCGGTTCATCACACGTTGGGAAGGGATGGAACTGAAGGACACGGGACTCAAGCCGCGTGTCTTCGCTTGCTTCCATCCGGCCTACGTGCTGCGTGCGCCGTCGAAAGAGGGGAACATAGGCTCGGTGCTCTACGCCGCTGCCAAGGCAGCAGGACTCAAGGTGAAAAGAAATGGAGGGGTGATGTATGACTACGAAATCCGAACATAACATCTGGTACGCCATTGACTTCGAGACTTCATCAACGAATCGCTACTCATGCAAGATTGCGGGGGTGGGAGTGTGTGTGTTCGACATCGAGACCGGGAAGGTACGCTCCACAGACTACTATGACGAACATAGCTTCCACCTCATGTTTTCTTACGGGAAGCTCGATGCTCCCTGCGTTTTTCATGGAGGATCATTTGACCTTTACCTACTTCACCGAGCTTGTCATAAACTGGAACTCTCTGAAGTACACGACACCTATCTCATGGCGAAACATTTCCGCAACGACTGGCCTGCTTACGGCCTGAAGTTTCTGTCATGGTATCTGTGGGCTGACCCCTACCTTGAGCTGGCGCGTGTGCGGAACTGGCTCCGGGCGCATGAGTCCAACGACGACGAGTTCACAATGGATCTGTCTCTACCCCCCGCTAAACTCGTCGGAGCCTACTGCATCAAGGACGTGGTACAGACAGCCAAGCTTGCTTGTGAGTTCTGGCCTCACGTGAAGGACAATCCCGCTTACCACGAGGACCGGCGTTTCCTGCCCTCCGTCGTGGACATCGAGTCGTGGGGTCTGCACGCTGATGTGGAGTTCTACTCCGAGTACAAGCGCAAGGGTGGACGGCGTGCGAAGTACAACCGGACCAAGGCAGCGGAGCGTATGGGCACGGAGCGCAACCCGATGGGTGACGCCTTGCGTGACCATCTGCACGACCTGGGCGAGACGCGCACGACCGCCACGGGCAAGACACAAGCCGATGACGTGGTACTGCGTGACTGGAAGAAGAAGGACAGCGTCATGGGTTCAGTCGGGCGCGTGCGTAAGGACGAGAAGAACATCAGCACCTACGTTGATAACATCCTTGCCGTGGTGGGTGAGGACGGGATCTTCCATCCCCACATCATGCAGTCCTCGGCTATCACACGCCGTGCGAGAAGTGCGGGGTTCTACGGGGACAATGGTGTCCAGCGCAAGGGTAACATCCAGAACTTCCCGCCCGTAATGCGGGAGGGAATCACGGCTAGACAAGGGTACGACTTCTACGTCATGGATCTCTCCTCCATTGAGGCACGTATGTTTTCCGCTTTCATGGAGCTACTCATGGACGAGGACACCTTCGCGGAGATGTACCGCAAGGACCCGGACTTCAGCCCGTACCTGCTCGTGGTCGAGCGGTGTACCCATCATGGCAAGATCACGAAAAGCCACGAACTCTACATGCCGTACAAGCACGGGACGCTTGGCCGGTTGTATGGCTCGTCGGCCAAGCGGTTCTCCATCCAGTTGCGTGACGACTTCGAGCTGGACTATTCCATCCGTGACTGTGAAGCCATCTACGCTTCAATCGACCGGGAGTTCCCCTTCATCCGACGCTTTCAACGGATGGTCACGCAGATCATCGAGGACCAGGGCTACATCATGGACCCCTTCGGTGCGGTCTACTACATACCCGAGTCCGAAGCCTACAAGGGGGTAGCCCATGTCTGCCAGGGGTGTGCGGGAGGTGTACTCAAGTGGTGGGGCAACCGCATAGTCCCGATGATGAAGAAGGCCGACGACCATATCGCTAACCAAGTCCATGACGAGTACGACGTGGAAGCCCACCATGACCGGGGGACACTGGGGCGTATGATACGGTACGCCTACGTGCTCCGGGGGCTGGATCTCTTCGACCTACCCATCCGGGCAGACGTGAAGGGACCTCTCCCTCACTGGCGGGGGGATGATTAGTCAAAACGGACGTGAGAAAGGCGTTGACATGGACGTACATGCATGTTACACAGGACTCGAATCAATGGTGAAAGAGGAGAGCCATATCATGCATAAAGCCGTATATGGAAAGATAGTGTTACTACGAGGATATTGTCCTGACTGTCACGAAGAGGCACTTATTGTCGATGGTAAGTTTGCTTGCTGTGACCGTGAGGTCCAACTGCCTGAGACGGCTTCTGAGAAGCGTATGTGTCTTACGATAAAACGTCGGCGCAACACGCTCACTCTGAAACAGCGACGTATGCTCGTAGAGAGGCAAAACAACAAGTGCGTCTATTGTGGACAGGACCTTGATACGTTCGTATGGAGCGAGAGGCACACATGCTACCGTAAGCCGTCTGTAGAATACGACCACTTCGTTCCATGGGCGTTTGAACACGCTACGGAATTGCCAAACATGGTTGTAGCTTGTGGCGAGTGTAATCGGTGTAAAAGCGACCACATATTCAACAGTATGGAAGAAGCAATAATCTACGTTAGACAACAAAGGAGGTTGCCCCATGAGAGAGAAGAAGACCACGTTTCGTGAGTGTGCTTACTGTCATGCGCGGTTCCAAGTGCAGAATTACAACCAAGTTTTCTGTACTCCGAAATGCCGTAATAATTATCACAATGACATTAAAGCTGAGGCGATAGAGTTCTACCGAAAGCACAAGTCGGGTAAGTCGTAGAGGAGGTGCTTATGGGAATGGATTGAGGTGTATACAGTGTAAACAACTCAAGGAGGGTAAGATGCTTAGGATACTGGGAGCGGGGGAAACGAACGAGGAAAAACCAGCGAAGAAAAAAGAGAAGGAGAAGATGCAATACCTGTCGGGCCTCATGGCACTTGACCCGGCCACGCACATCACGGGGTACGCCCACTTCGACATCGACCCGTTGATACTGACACCGACTGGGGGATACCTCTTCCACCTCGTGCGGTACGGGTTGGTGAAAGCGAAGAACATACCGGAGGAACACAGGACGGACGACCTCTACGACATGAACGTGCGGTGTTTGGATCTCAACTCACGGATCAGGAACTACATCATCTCCAACTTGATCTCCATGCTGGTGCTGGAGTACCCGTCCTTCCAGGCCGGGGCACGGGGGATGAGTGCAGCGAGAGGGGGGGACACGTTGAAGCTGGCGTTCCTCTGCGGGAAGATCTGCCTGGGTTGGGAGCTGCACATGGCGGAAGTCTTGGCTCGGACGGGGGGACAGATTCCCCTACCAAGACTCCTGACACCCGTACAATGGAAAGGTCAGATGTCCAAGGACATGACGATCAAGCGGTGTGAGAAGTGGACGGGACTCAAGACCGCCAAGGGCATAGACGACAACTGGGTGGACGCTGTGATGATAGGCATCAAGCACATCGAGGTCTCCGGCCATGAGTTCGTGAAGGGGGAAGCCAAACGAAAGGACTTGTGATTACCTAGCCCAATCGGGAGGATCGAACATGTCCTCCCAATCCTTCCACTGACGCTCAAGGCCGTGATACGCTTTCTTCTTATCCTCGTCGGGGATGGGAAGGATGTACGCGGCCAGAGCGTCAGCCCCTCCCGTGACAAGACGGACAAACATGTTGAGGACTTGCGCGTGCGGACCCACGGTGGCTATCTCGTCGGGGAGAGGACCGAAGAGAATCCACCGATGCACGTTCCGGTAGCCCAACTTAGCCAGCACGGACATGATAAGGAACTGCGACGTAGCCATCTGAAGCGAGCGGAACAGAAGCGAACCCTGCATACCCTTGAACGTGAGCGGGACTTGACCCGTGAACATCTGCTTCATCCCCTGCCCGTATGTCTTCCCCAGGAAATCCCCGTAGTTGATGGACCACGACATGAACATGAACAGGTTCCGCGCTACGGCGTTCCGCAACACACCCGGAGTCCCACCTGGCCCGTACCTCCACTGTGAGAAGTTCACCATGTACTGAACAAACATCCGTTTCGCTTCCGCCGCGTTACCCGCCTTCAGCTTCTCTATCACTTCCAGCGTCATCGGTTTCGAGATGACCCCATTCCACAGGTCTGACGGCACGGGGTTCTCCATGACCTTTTGGTCGGAGATGTCCCGGTTCCGTTCCCCCCTCCACAAGTTCCCAATCACATCCCCATCGGACGCTCCCGGTTTGAGCTTCCCGTTCTCGTCGATCAGTCCCTCAATCCGCCTCCATGCCACGATAGCACTTGAAGCGGCCGCGTACACATTGACGATGTCGGAAGCGCGGTAGAGGGAGAGGAGAGCGCGGGGACCGATCCCCAGTTGCGCCCGGATACCCGCGTGAGGAGCATCCCACAACGCGAACTCAGGCCGGATGTTGTAGCCGTGGATCTCCTCGACCATATCGGGATTGCCCAACTCCGACATGCCTTCAAGATAAGTCTCCGTCCCCACCCCCGCTATGATCATGGGACTCTGTGAAGTCATGTTCTTGACGGGAGCTATCAAGTTGCCGGGAACACCGAGCGTGGCCGCGTAGGACCAGGACAGGGCCGTGTTCAAGGCGTCGGCCAT
>Ga0307928_10004432_pt1 | contig 10649 bp, 31 predicted proteins | sample AceLakmetagen232_FD_201815 | JGI IMG/M metagenome (GOLD analysis project Ga0307928, IMG submission 201815) | Saline water microbial communities from Ace Lake, Antarctica - #232 | ecosystem: Environmental > Aquatic > Non-marine Saline and Alkaline > Saline | place: Antarctica: Ace Lake...
TTCAAAGACTCACTATTCTGGGGGACATACTCTTTCATACGAGAGCTGTCAAACTTTTCATATCTTTTGGTGGTATAGACATACATTACGTCTCCTTTAATCGCATGAAATCTTCGTTTTATGTGATTTTATTTTTCCAATTTTTTAATACGTTCTTCTAATGACAAAATATCACTTTGTTGAATTGCTGTTACAAAAAATGTAGCAAATAAACTAAAACTCAATATTGTTTGAAGCATATTTTGTGTAACTATTGAATCAATTATAAAGATAATGCAAATAAATATTTCTATAATATAAATTATCATTTTTTATTTCCTTTCAAAATATCATAAAATAAAGATTCTATCCTGTTTTTACTTTTTTGCCCTCTTTTAAATTTTCTGGAAGAGCAGGATACCCCAAGATACCTCCAGCTTTCACCATAAAATTACCAAAATAATTTGGTGGCTTTTCAAGATAACAATTGCCCCACATAGTTAAACATTGTGCCTGAACCTGTTTTTTACTTGTATAATTTTCAAGATCATCCATCGTATGCCACATCAATTCTGTACTCATTATTTTTCCTTTCAAAACTATTTTTTTAATAAATCTCATGAAATTATTGTTTTATGCTGTTTTATTTTTTGCTATATTTTAATGTTGTTTAAACGTTCCAACATGATCCTGTAATGATTGATAATAACCTTCAATCCACTTTAATAAATCATGGCTTTTCATTTCTCTTTTTAGTTCCACTCTGTGTCCATCATCATAAATATTAAAAAGCTTATGGCTCACTCCATTAGTTGAACTTCCTTTATCAAGTTTAATTTTAGGCGCTCTTCCATAAAGTCTATAAACAAAATCATTAATGTCATTTGCTGTTTTTTCAATCTCTTTTATTGTGCTCATTATTAAAACTCCTCTGTTATTGAAACCTAATAAAATCTATCTTTTATTATGTTATTAAACAACAACTATTATAATTACTAAAACGAATAAAATTATAACTGATACTGCTGACATGTATTTTTACTCCTTTATAGTATTAAAATATTTTGTTATTTTTTTCTGAACTATTACACCCTCTCCGCTTGTATCGCACCATACTGAAGCACCAAAAAGATCATTACGGTAACTGAATTTTACTGGACATTGAAATCTCTCCTCTAATAATTTCTTTATTTTTTCATTACTCTCCCTGTTCTTTTTTGTAAAAAATGTAATATCAATTATAGCCATAATAATACCTCTTCACAAATTTCATCGTCAATAAAAAACTTTTCTGCATCTCTTATATAAGGAATACATTCATAAGTAGCCTCAAAACCATCTTTGTCAAAATATGATCCGTCAACTTGAAAAAATTTGTTCTCAAATAACCATCTTTGAGCATCCATAACGTTTTCAGCATAACCAATATTATTAAGTTCTTCTCGTCCTGTTTTAATGATAACCATTATCTTCTCCGTCTTTCCAATGTTGAATACAATAAATAGAATATGAATAAATTACAGCAAAAGTAAAAGATGCTGCCAAACTAGCAAGAAATATAAATATAAAAATTCCTGCTATCAGTAATGATACTAAAAGCCAGTGTAAACCCATCAAATTTCCTTTCTAAGAGCTTTTAGATAGTTCTCTTAGTAACTCTACACACTGGCGGTTTTTCTTATCATCTCCGCCAAATTTGCGTTCAATAATATCTGCAAAATCTAACCAGGAAATCGTTTCATTATCACCAATGATGAATGAAAAAGAACCAATTGCAAAATTTATCAGCTCTATTTCATTGTCTGTTAATGCCCTACAAGTATACGACAAAACAATTTTATCGTTTTTACATCGCTTGATAGTGTTCATTTTACCATCCTAATTCATCTCTAACTTCTTGAGAAAGATATCCTAACTGTTCTCCTTCACCAATATAAACAGTCGGATTTTCTCCCCCCGTCACAATAATTGGAATTTTCTTGATATCCAAAAATTTTCCTGTACAAATAGACTTCATATGTTTATTAAATTCTCTTTTTTTCATTTTTCAATCCTCATAAAATGATAATTTCATGCTGTTTTACTTATTGCACCATACAACATGGGTGCAAATTTCTTTTAGTGTTTTAGAAGTATACTTTCCTTTTCTATCTCCTGGAAATTGAATATCAGAAGGATGAATCCCACCAATATCATTTTCATTTACATCAAACATGGTTCCAGATCCATCATAATCAATTAAATACCCTCTACGAACATATTCAATAAATTGTTCTACTGGCATTAAATTTCCAATATATTCAGACATTTTTTTCATTTTTCAAAACCTCCATATCCAAGAAGTATTCCCACAATATTTTCAGCCCACAAGTTTTCACCGCCTCGTGATCTTAAAAATGCGTGTAAACTTTGCTTATCTAACTGAGCAATATCCACGCTGTTCCAATTTCCAGAAGGATCAATTGCTCTAATGTATATTCCAGTAATCTCGTATTTTTCATCAATCCTATTTTCATCAATCTGATAAATCATTTTATTTCTCCTCATATTATCTCCAAAAAATAAATTTTATATTATTATAATTATGTTTATTTAGCCACTCTCTAGTAAACTTTTCCACTTGTTTTCTTCCTGTTTCTGAAATATCATAGAAATTATTTGGACTATAAAACACAATAAACTCAGAATCTTTTTCTACTAGGTCTAATATCCATTGTTCTGTATTGAATGTTTGATATTTTCTAACTAATGCCCAAGATAGGGATGATGTTAAATCTCTGTCAAAAATCATTTCATTTCTCCAATTCAAAAGTAATTTTATATCAATCTCTGATAACAAACCCTCTGTTTTGTTACCAGAAATCACGATAAAATTGTTATTTCATGCTGTTATCTAATAAACTCAACTACTGTTCTGCTGCATTGTTCAGGCGCAAACTTTCTAAGATCAGGAGCAATTTTACAGGCTGTTCTGGCATTTACAGACATAGCAACATAATTACCAGATTCCTGGTTGTACTCATTCTTTGCCACCCAATTGTTACGATCCTTCTTGTTATTAAAAACATAAACAAGCCAGCAAGAAGAATCATAAGTATAATCTAACCCCATATAACTATGGGCTGCGTAAAAAAATCTTTTTTTATTATTCATTTCTATTCTCCTGTTATACAAATCTCATAAAATCGTCATTTCATTACTATTTTATAATCTCATAATTCAATAACATCACCAATGGCATAAGATAGAGTGATCATGGCACTTGCCTTGCCATCTGTTAGATAGTAATTGATAGCGTCTTCAACACTTTTAGTGTTATCACTATCCCCTCCTGCAAGATCCGTCCAATTTGACTCATCAGAAACAAAAAGCCAGTCTTCAGATCCAACACGTTCGCCACTGCGAACAATTTTAATTTCATTGGTATCAATATTATACCATAATGAAATTTCACTGCCAATACTGCATAATTCCTCTACTAATTCTTCAAATCTCGAATCTGTTAAGTATTTTTCACTCATCTTAAAACTCCTGTTATACGTTATAGTTTTTAATCTCACTGCTAGACTGGTGATCCTCATCGCCAGCCCAACACCAGGATTAAATGTTATTCAGTAATGTATTCAGTTCTTTTTCTTCCTCTTCTGTCATGATATAAACATTCCAAGAACTTGTCCACAATGACCCATTGTAAAATGTGCTTCCTGAGCGGTAATTAATACGATTACCGCGATTGACAAAAACATCGTACCCAACATCAATATATTTCATATTCCATTTTTTGTTTTCTTTCAACCATTTTAAAACAACTTCCTTCTCATTCATTTTTTATTTTCCTTTTTAAATTTCAACATAAAAAGATTATTTTATGCTGTTTTAATCTGTGACTGTAATTCTAATACTGTAATCATTCTCATCACCATCATTTTTTCTACCCCAATTTTTTAGTTCATCAAATCTTTTTCTGTCAGAATTATTGCAGCTAGTTTCTACCCACAATAAAGCTTGTGAAGGTGATTCAGCATCAATTTCATCATCAAACTTCATTTTTCCATTTTTCAAATATTCAATCAAATACCATTTATTCATTTTTCAATCCTCTAATAAAAGAACGTTGTCAAGACCTTCCAGACAGTCAATAAGTTTTTCAAGAATTGTCATCTCATCATCTTGAAAAATTTCTAACAACACATTTTCTTTTAATTCTTCAAGATATTCAATTCTCATTTCTACCGTGTTTTTATATTTTCTTGTTTCGTCAAGCAATTCATATTTATCTGATCCATTCATTTCATTTCTCCAGGCACTACTTCAAATATAAACTCAAACCCATAAGCTTCATTTGTCCATTCCAGAAGAATAGACGTTTTTTCAACCATCAACATTTCGTTCCATTCTTTTTCTGTAATATCCAAATCCTCAAGAATATCAATAACACTTTCTGTTTCTACCATATCTGAATTATAAACTTTGATCTGCATATTTTTTCCTTTCATATCTATTGTTATTATTATTATACTGCCTTATCATGGATATGTCAACTGTTATTCAACTAACGAATTTTTCACAACCTATTTTCACATCACGAACCCAGTTGTATCCAACCTTTATCCAATAAAAATCTTTGTGAACAGCAACCTTGCCATTTTTAAGAATCCCTGACTTTGGCATCTCGTTTAACATCATTACTTTTTTCTGCATCTGGTCTCCTCAATCGTATTTTCTTAGTTTCTCAACAATACATTTGTTATTAAGATTATCCATTGAATAACATTCTTCAATAAGATTTGAAAATTCAATCCAGGTAATTTGTTTATTAAGCGGCACTAGAAAAGAATATGCATCAAATGCAAACTTAAGAATATCTATATCTTCTTCTGGAATATTATCTTTGTTATCAAAATCTATAGAGACATTTCCTGAAAAACTTCGCTTGATTTTACTCATGGGTTTATGTGCATTGGCATAATAATAAACTGCATTTTTTCATCATCTGTTTCAAACAATACTGGAAAATTATTTTTGACAAATTTGATTGTCCAATTTTTATCAGTATTTTTCAATCCGTTCAGCACGTAATTTCCATCAAAAGCAACATGTTCTTCCTCTTCTAAGAATGGAAACTTCATCTTATAATGATATGTGTTTGTTGCTGAATTTCTATCTTCCTCATGCTCCCAGTGAATCCCGTCTGGACGAAAAATAACAAGGTTGTTTTCTTTTAGAAAAGCACCCTCAATACCTTCAATAACTTCTTCAACATCTAAATTTTCAATATGATTGAATTTTGTAGGAATGATTGAATCAATAACAGGATGATTAAAACTTCCATGTTCCACATCAATATAAGCAAATCCATTAGCATAAGCAATTGCCCATTGTGTTTTATAGGTAAATCCAGCATCCTGCTCTTTCTCTTTATTGAATAAGTTCAACCAAACATCCTTTTTTGAACTAATCAATTTCATAAACTTCTTGTTGACAAAATACTCTTCATCAAGATGCGTGTCTGTTTTGCAGACTAAAATACTGAAGCCATCAGTTGAGAAAATTCTGTTTCCACTAAAGAAAATACCATCAAATGCAGGTTTCTGTTTACAAGATACTCTGTTACAATATTTCAATTCTTTATCAATATCCTTTAGAAGATATGTTGGATTCAAAATTTCATTGATAACATCTGCATTAAGAAATGGAACTTCATCAAAATCAATTAGTTCTTCAATCCTATAGGATTTTTTCTCATCTTCAATTGTCAAATTGTTATCATCGTCAAGCTGAATAGAAATATCGCCTTTGAAATTCTTTGTATATTTTTCAAAGTCCTTCAGCTTCACCGTGAAACTGTTTTCAATTTGCTCATTAATAACATGGGCAACAGCAGTTTCAAAATCTGATGTCCAGACCAAAGTTTTGTTATCCATTTTCATAAAGTGGATATTTTGAGCAACTGGCAATGAAGTTTCTTTTCCAACTGATCTTTTGCATTCTGCAATAATAGTTTTCATATACTTTGAGTCAATAAACATTTTTCAATCCTCTCTATTATAATAACCTAGTTTTGGGCATTTCCAATCGCTATAAGAACATACTCCACCAGATCCCATACTTGCATCAATCCATGCCTCCCAGTGAAATCTAGCGGCTCTTTCAAAATCCTCAACAAAAATTTTATCAAACCATTTAGGAACTTTTGGCATATCAAAATCAGGTTTGACATCCAATGCCGTTGGGCCAATCCCTGAAAAACCAGTTTGATAATTTAGCCAGGAAATATATTTTACAAATCTTTCTGAATTTCTTTTAACATACATTTTAATAAAGAACATCTTCATTTTAAAACTCCCTTCCATCTTTGAATACAGAAAAATCTCCGCAACAAAAAGTTAATTCGCCTTCTTCTATAAGATTGTTATATTGATCGTAGTCCCAGGTGTTAAAATCTCCCAGGCTTTGCGCATAAGCTGCGACAACTGCCATTTTAGGATCACAACCGTAATGTTGTTTACTGCCATCACATAAATTCACTACTGTACACATTTTCAATCCTCCATAAAAACCTAATAAAATTATTCTTTTATGCTATTTTCAAATATGGTAAAATATATTTTTTATATTCTTTGCTATTCTCATATTCCCTGATTGTATCATACATAGATCTAACGTTATGAAATAAAACACCTGTTAAATTTTGTAAAGTTTCATGTATATCATATCCAAATATATCATAATATACATTCTCTTTATCCACTATATACCAGCAATTTGTACTGTTATAAACTTTCAACCCATTTACTTCAAAATTATAATGAGCATAATTCTTTAAATAAACTTCCCAATTTTCATGATATTTTAATTTTGTTTTCAAAGATGATTTTTCCATCTTTTCTACTCCTTACAATATTTTGTTAAATAAAACCTAATAAAATCTACATTTCATGCTGTTTTAAGGCTGCTGTTATGCCTTATAATCACGGATCCACTGAGAGCCAATAAGATAGTAATAAAATCCTTGAAATAATGCAACCTTGCCGCCTGTTAAAATTTTACCTTTTGGCATATCAGAACTATTTATAATTTTCTTTGGCATTGTTTTATATCCTCCAGGATATGAAAAAAATTGAATAAAAATTATTTTGTATTGGTAATTTTTCTTAACGCCGTGTCAATGTTATCATCTGTTAAATATTCGCTTAATTTTCTGGAATAAGAAAAATTATTTTCACGAGTATTGACAGAGTGGAATAAATTCCAGCGGTAACGTTCTTGAGAATGCTCAGGATTATTTTTTAAGTATTCCATTTTTTCAAAATCAGGATATAGATTAATTTTTTCTGTTAAAGCTTGTTTCAATTCTAAAAAATCCGTTTGTTTCATTTTCATTTTAAAAATTCTCCTATTGTCTATTATTTTAGTATTTTTTAATCGTGCTGCTATATAACAGATTTTAAAATCTGTTACATAACGCCATGATCAAAAATAAACAGGCGTATTGTCTAAGATAAAAACAGGATTTTTTAATTTTTGCCAATACATATCGATATATTTTCCTGAGTATACCGGCTTTTTATAAAAATCCATTTTATAGATTTTTGCGATTGTATTGTACGACAAAAGTTTACCAGTTCTTTTGTAATATTTATTTACAATTCTTGCGACCTGGTAAAATCTGTTTACCTGTTTACAATTTTTTGAATCTCTCTCAAGATATAAATTTTTAGGAAGTCTGTCAATTTTAAGAATTGAAAAACTATACCGGCCAAATTTATCATTAATGTTTATAACGTTACCTGGTTTATAATTTTTATTCACTTTAAAATTCTCCTCCAAATAGTCAATTAATTACAGTTCTCTGTTAAGGTAATTATACCATAACAGAAAGCTAAAATCAATTATCTATATTCGTTTAACGTTTTCATCGAAAATTGTATACCATGAATTAGAATCTCTAAACAGTTCAAAAGTCATTTGTTCTGAAGTACTAATATTTTTATTTGTTTTTTTGTTAAAAATATAAAAATTAACTTCCAAATAATTACCGTTTTCAAAAGTTGACTTAATCGCAGTAATCCCATTAAGTTTATTATCAGGGGTGAAAAAAGTTAATGATTTTACATGGGCTTCAGCAAAAGCCATTAATGAATTTTTATACTGTTTTTTAAAATGCGCATTCGTTAATTTTAATAAATGTTTTGATCCTTTATCATCGGTTATTATGTTAATCATTATTTTTCAATCTCCTGTTATATAAATTTTTATTATCTGAATAAAATTATTCAACCTAAATCAGGGTGAAATTTTTTTGAGAGAGTCAAGTACATTTTTTTAATTTCTTCTTCTGTTATACAATTTTCAAAATAATTTTTTTTCATTTTTTTATCTCCTGGTTTTTGTTTTTTTTAATTTCACTGCTATATAACAGATCCTAAAATCTGTTATACAACACTGAAATTAATAATTATAAATTGTCATACCGTCGCGATTATGACCGACGTCTTTAATAAATCCGTGACTATTCAAATTGTAAAGAAAATTTGAATAAACATGATAGTCTATTGCTCCATGCTCAGTATTATGATAATCTACACAATCGCCGACAGTGAAACCATTTGGTTTCAATACATGAACTTTTGAAATTACATTAAGCATCTGATCCTTTTTCATTTTTTGGTCTCCTGGTCTATATTTTTTAATCGTGCTGTTAAGGGTTTTATACCTCTATAAAACCCTCAGCGCCAAAATTAAATTTTTTCGGATCCGTCAAAAATTTCTTCGATATTATTTTTGGTCATCAAAAACATTTTCGTGACGCCGCACTCGCACTCGATGCTTAATGAGGTTGTGTTGTCCAGGTCAATTAATGCGCACATCGATTTTCCGGAAATTGTAATTTCCTCAACTTTTGATTTATTTCCCAATAAAGCGCCAAACAGCAATTCATTCATTTTTTTAACTTCAGTTTTTTCACTCATTTTTTGGTCTCCCTTAGTATTTTATTTTTTTCAATTCTACCGAAACATACCCAAAACTTATCAAAGCCTGTTTCTGAATTTTGGCTTCATTTTTATTATGATAAAGAATATATGAAACATTTTTAACTTTTCCATTTTCAAATTTGGTTCCTGTTAATTTCCAATCCCATTTTTTTAATTCAGTCATTTTTTGGTCTCCTGATTAATTTTGATTTTACTGTTAAGGATCCTATCCGTTTATAGGATCCTTAGCGCTAAGATCAAAATTTTCAAAAATTGTACCAATCAGATAATTTTCTAAATTCAGTTTTCCAAAATTCATTCATTGATTTTTCTTTCATTACAGAGTAGACTTTCTCTAATAAATTTTCAAGTTCGTCTCTTAAGTCTTTTGTCAATACTTTTTTATTTGTTTCGATCTCAGTGTATAACCCACTCATAGTTCGATAAATTTCTTGCAACTCCCAATAATTTTTAGGTAAAATATTTTCAGTCATCTCAAAATCTCCTTAACTAGTTCGCTTCTTAATTAGATTATACCAAATTTAACCCCCCAAAACGTCTAAGTATCTATTAATGTAGATTAGAGAAAAATAATATAATCATATTCTATTTATACAATATGCTTATATAGTCTATTTATACCCTTAGAATACCGATCTATTAAAGATATATAAACATAGGTGCATATCAGTTTAAACAGCTTAGATGGCAACCTGGACAGACTATTATATATCATATATATATAGTATATTATATATACTATATCTATATACTAATAGATCTAACTATATGATTGTAAGTATGATTTAACTTAATCGATATATGATAAACTGATTTTACCAAATAAGATTCAATATTAAATGATATGATATAAAAATTCTAAAAATAAAAAACTATAAACCGGTAAAATATAAATAGGATCAATTAATGATATTTTAATTGGTGGTATCCGAAAGCATATAATAATGATATGATTAGATAGAATATACATAGATCCATGATACAATCATATATATTAAATAGAATATGATATAAGCCAGGATACAACCGGTAAAAATTTAAAAAATTTTATCGCAGCTATAAAAAAATGAATTGTCTATGCTTATTAATTAATGGTATAACGAGTATTGACAGGATCCTATCTGTATCTCAACTGGTAGTATAGTGTATATGATACAGTATTGTAAGATATACAGTATTATTAGGTTATTAGTAGTATTAGGTTAATGATATATACCGAATGGTATAGTAAATAGTTCTGCTCAGGGTTTTTCAGTGTTAAGAATAGGATCCAAAAAACACTCTTAAAAAATTCGACAAGAAAATTCGACAAGAAAAATTTTCGATCCTGCTGCCTGGCACTCTATCGCTTCCTTGCGATTACTAAGTATAATCACAAGCAATGATTACAAATACCCCTATTAAACAAGTACATTAATACACCAAATCAAATGCCCGTTCCTAGCACATTCATCCACACCATTTTACTATTTTTCAACCTCTTAAAAAACAACAAAAAATCCCTGAGATTTTACCAGAACAAATAATTAAAGATTAGTTAATAATTCATTATATTTTTTAAATTCAGACTAAAAACTCGGACATTAATAATCACTGATTACACAAAAATCGGTTTTTATTAAGAATAGATAATATCTGTTTAAAAAAATAAACAAAAAACCCAAGCAAAGATAA
>Ga0307928_10004433_pt1 | contig 10649 bp, 13 predicted proteins | sample AceLakmetagen232_FD_201815 | JGI IMG/M metagenome (GOLD analysis project Ga0307928, IMG submission 201815) | Saline water microbial communities from Ace Lake, Antarctica - #232 | ecosystem: Environmental > Aquatic > Non-marine Saline and Alkaline > Saline | place: Antarctica: Ace Lake...
ATCCGAGAACAAACGAATTGCTCGCTCCGTTGTCGTCTACATAAGTAGCGACACTTCCAACCGCGTTGTCCATCGCTTCATAGGTCGTTCCAGCAGCAGTCTCGATTGCAGGCGTGATAGTACCTGCACCAGCCTTAGCCACAGTGTCATCACGGATCATAAGCTTAGACAGGACTGCGCCATCAGGAATGACAAGAGCATCGCCATTCACATCATTGATGACATAGTTTCCGATAGCGAGAGCAGTAACTCCCTGGCGGTTCATCTCGCCAGCAACACTCCACTCAGCTACAACAACACCCTGTCGCTTACCAAACTGCGCGACTTCACTCTGATCCTGGACTTCTCCAACATCTTTCCAGCTATCAATATTCTCTGTAAGTAGGTCAACCATTTCTAACTCCTGTTTTGTTTTCTGATTCTGGAAGAGGGCTGGTCACTCGACCAGCCCTCAGATTATTCGATTAGGTGCAGGTTACACTACATCCACCAGCCGCCGTGAACTCAGTATAGGCATCAGGAGTAGTACTCAGGGCGAACATGTAAGTCGGGGCTGCCGAAGCATCCGCGATTACACCGTTATCAGTAGCAGCCGAATCATCCGTTACCGTCACTGTGTCACCAACTTGACCAGTGAGATAGCCAGCCAGGGTCAACGTGACCGTGTAGTTGGTCAGGTCAACATCAGCAGTCACAGCGTCAACTGTAACGTCCTGAGTAGCTGCTGCTTCAGTTCCACCGATGTCCGTGTCGCTGGGCGCTACAGCGACAAAGCGCTTGTAGATAACCATGATTGGCTCTTCTCTGTTTACCAGAGGCTTTGCGAAAGCTTCGGTACGCATGAACCAGAAACCACTCTCGTTCAGAGGGTTGTGAACTGGATCTTGGATGTTCAACCACTTCCATTCACCGTTCAGGCCAGGAGTCGCACCAAAGCTAGTGCCACCACCAGGACTTGCAGGCCCAGAAGGAGGTATCTCGATCTGGAACACATCCTTCATGAAGATGATCACAGAACCGATCTCAGCATTCAGGTATTCAGTGTTCACATCAGAGCGAGAACCAGTCAGAGCAGCATCAGAGCTGACAAACGGATCAACTCTCTTCAGCGTCAAGTCAGTACCATCGGTACTCTTGATCACAAAGCGAGGAGAGAACATATCGTGCATAAGGTTGTAGCCCTTATACTCGGTGGTATTCCCGTAGTCCTTGATGAGCATCGAGGCTTCAGCGTGGCGATAATCTTCACGAAGAGCATCGTTCTCTTCAATCATCCTATCCCAGTCTTCCAAGTCACCGATCCAACCGAAAGTTCCGCGTCCATCACGGTTTCCGATAGCTCCCATAGGAACCTGCATCTGGAGATAGCGACTGTGATACTTGAAGTATTTCCAGTCCAGGGTACTGATGTTTCGCCCGTAGTAGTCGGCAATGGTCAGAATGTTATCACCATCAGAGTCAACGCTCTCGGTGTCATAGGTAGCAGTAACGCCACGCGGTCCATCTTCACCACAGACGAAGATGTTAGAAGCATCATTACAGAACTTCATGTACTGCTCTCTGGAATAATTCTCCCAGATGTTGTTGGTGAAATCACCAAGGAAGCCATACACGGCGCCGAGCTGTTCACGAACCTGCCACATGAAACGAAGATCTCGGATTGAGATGTTCGGGGTGGAGTATTCGATACCAAGGCCGCTATAAGTGACCGAATCGAATCCGTAAGTAACCGAATGTGGATTGTACTTAGCAGCATCAAATCCTGCATCACCAGTCGAAGCCTTACGCGAGATCTGCACAGGATGCCATTTCTGGAGTCCTCTTTGCTGTCCAACGTCAGGGAAGAATCGGTAGGACTTCTTCTCAAGGCCTTCGCCCAGTGTGTATGTTCCTCTAGGGATCATAGTACGCCAGTTGGAAACCTTTCGGAACTGACGAATCTGGATGGCTGGGTCTATCTTACTCTCAGCATCAAGAAACATTTGGTTTCTGTCAGCTAGTGACATCTCTCGAATTATTCTACCTTCTGGCATCTCGAACCTCCACAGTGTTAAACAATAGTTAATGTTTATCCTGCGGAAGCTGACAGGTTTTTACTTCCTAGCCAATTGCTGACTAGCACCTGCGACGGACAGGCAATACACGTCGAGTAGAAGACCAAGATACTCAACAGGTGAACATTTGTCAAGTATCTTGGTTGTGAAAGTTGAACTATCTTACGTTTGTATTGTCCACCAGGTCTTCAATCGTCTTGTATTCTTTCTTGTCACCTTTTGGAGCGACATCATTCCTGTTCCCGATCTTCGGAGCAGATGTCTTGATTTTGCCGTATTTCTTCTCTAGCTCAGAGATTGTTGCTTCAGAGCTGGTCTTCAGGTCAATATACATTTTCTTGTACGAGTCAGCTACCTGAGCCTTGAGAGCTGCTGTGATGGCAATTTCAGGACTAGCCTTGCCTGAAAGAACGATCTTTGCATTGTGAGTGATCGCTTCAAGCCACTTCGGATTCTGCTTTGAATCACGGAGTAGGAAATGATCGCCCTGTAGATCTTGCAGAGTCTTCGAGAAAATCTCTCCCTGAAGCTCTTCAGCCCTTGCCACCGATGCAGCCTCTAGGCTTTGCCTGGTGGTTTCATGGTCTTCTAGGGCCTTCTTACCATCAGTGATACGCTTCTCAAGCTCCTGGTACAACGGCATAAGCTCGGACACGGCAACCTGGTCAGTTGCCTCAGAGCGCAGTAATTTGGCCCTGTCAGTCCGATTCATGCGAGTAGCCTGCATAGCAACCTTCTCATCTATGTCATATTCCTTGGCTATTCTGGCTATTTCGCCCTGAGCTTCCTTGATTGGATTTGTATACTTTGCTTGGAATTCAGGGCTTTGAGCTAGATCAGCAACAGCGACCCTGCCCTGAAGAGCTTCGTTCTGAGCTTCAAGCTCCGTTATTCGCGCGGAAGAACCTGTATCCTCTGGTTTCTTATCTAACTCTACCTTCAGCTCAGATATCCTCGTCCTCATCGTCTGAAAGGCACTTGCATCCTTCTCGTTCAGACCTTCAGGTAATTCCTCTTCTTCTTCAGTATCTAGTGGAGGCGGAGGCTCTTCCTCTTCTCCGCCTAGATCGGCAGGTATGTCGTTATTTGGAGGCTCTTCTTCCTCGCCTTTAGGTACGACAGGTGCTTCCTCTTCACCTTTCGGAGCTTCTTCCTCGCCTTCAGGACCACCAGTAACCTCATCAACGAGGCTCATTACGTCATCTACGCCGCCTTCTACACTAGGAAATCCGCCGCCTTTATCTTCAGCCATCGTTGCTCTCCATTTTCTCTGTTATTCGTTTCGCTTCTTCTTCGCTGTACCCTTCAAACTCTACCAGATACTTATGCTTCGTATCCATAAGATCAACATCCTCATCAGCAGAAGATACGATCTCAAGGTTTAACATGGCATTCAGGATTGAATGCTGGCCTGCATTGAAGCCTATCTCCTGCAAGGCATGGTTAGGATCGGCATCAGCTACACGTTTTGGAACATTCAGATCCTTCAAGCCGGAGACAATAGCCTGAGTTATCGGGTCATTCTTCCACTTGATGTATGCTTCTACGTTCTTCTTATGTCCTAGCCACGCAATCAGATCCATATTATCCCTCGTTTCTGTTTATTTCGCTTGCTGCCTTAACGTCTTCTCTGTTGATCTCTGCACCGATCCTCGCATTCATAACCTGTATATCGTTCTGAAGCTTGGTTATCTGAGCCATTACGGAGGTGTTAGCCTTCATCATCCTGGCCTCATGCAGCAATTGTGCTTCGTACTTAGCAACTTCGGCCTTCTTCTCGGACTCGTACTTGGCAGCTTCCAGATCCCGACTAGCAAGAGCTTTCCTTGCGTCTTCGACTGTCTTCTGCTGTGCGGCAGCCAGTTCCTGCTGTTCCTTCTTCAAGGCATCAGCCATGCTTCCCATCTGCTTGAAGACATCAGCGTACTGCTTCAGCTCTGATTCATACATCTTGACTTCATCCTCACGAATAGGATCTTGGGCAAGATTCTGTAGATGGCTCACCATATGCTCAAGATACCGACCAACAGCAATCACATCCTTCTCGATCTGAACACTCTGCTTCTCCATGAAGCGTTTGATAATCTGTGTAACGCCAGAGCTGTGAACCGCCCAATGGATGCTGTGTGGATCATCAACTGGTACAGTCCGACTAGAACCATTATCCATGTCGATATTCTCTCCTTCTGCCATTGAGTGAGCATGAAGGAAGATCTTATTGCGATCTATTTCATCAACAAAGTCAGGTACATTTTCCCATCCGACCCTGGCAGCAAACCACTCTTTCTTCACGTTCTGCTTACCGTGCTCATCAAGTCCTGCCATCATTCCGAGCATCGACGTAGTGATTTCCATGCGGCTACGATTACTACCCATTCCGATAGATCGAGTAGCTGTAACTTCCCACAACTCAGGCTTGAGTACTTCCTTTGGAACACCATCAGCTTTCAGCTTATCCATCATCCACTTATGGTCGTCGTATCCGCCATCACCATCTGAATACGAAGGATTCATTATGCGCTTGAAAGACTCTTGCAGCCACGCTTCCCATGCGAGATAGAACCACTCTGCTTGGTTATTCTGAAGGTCGGCTTCATTCGTATCTTCAGAAAAAACCTGCGCGGCGGTAGGAGATGCACCCTGTAGGTTCTCATTACGCCCTCTGGACGTACCAACATTCTTGTTGCTGATGTTCTGTATGATTCCTCTGGCCTGGACCGTAGGAGTGATCGTCGGCTGCATCTGCTGTTGCTGTAACTTTGCGTCTTCAGGGACAATGGTAACAGGTCCCTTACGCACTACGTTGAACTTCTCAGCAGCATTCGCATTCATGAGCTGAACTAGCAAGCCACTGCCCATCACTACACCATCAAGCATACTGTTAAGCATTCTGTTGGAAGCATGGGAAGGATGGAAGATCTCTCTACCAAGGCCCTTGACTGATTTGATCCAGCCATCGCTCACATTGTACAGAGACAGATTGATGACTGATTCCATATTGAGGAACCTGCGCGGCTTCTCGTACATGAACTCAACTTCCTTGTCCTTGTCGTTGCCGCCACCATCATCATGTTCTAGGACTATCTGGTGTGTGATCTTCCTGCCTTCATAGCCATTTTCCTCTCCGATCTCTTCGGAGAACAGATGCACAACTTTGATTCCGTCGAACTCTTTGTCAAGAGCTGCGTCCTCATTCTTGACCATCTGCTGCATTGATTCCCATTCAGATATATTGTACCTGTCGCCGCCATCGCTTGTGTTGCCATCCTCGACAACCTTAAGGATCTTCTTCCGGACATAATCAAGATTCCATCCGCTATCAACATCATCTCCTTCGATCATCTCGTACAGATCTTCAACGAACAGCTCATCACGAAGACCAAACAGCTTCAAGCCGCCAGGTCTGACTTCTGCTTTTGCTGGCATGAGTAAATTTGAGGTGCGAACAGGGAGAGAGCGCCAGTCTGTATCATCCTGCCAGTATGATGCAGAGACACCAAACTTCAGCATATCAATGATCTGACGCATAGTGTCGTAGCGAAACGGCTTGTGACGTTTGACCGCCTGCGTAAAGCGTACAGCGATCTTCTTGCCGTAGTCGTTCTGGGGATTCTGGGGATCTTCGATGTCCGTCTGTGCTGATATAAGCGTCGGGGTATTGACAAACATATTCCAGATGGATGTAGCCGTGAGATTGATCGTGTTCCGGAACTCGCCCCAGTCTACGTTTGCCATCCAGCCATAACCACGCCGCTTCATTTCTGCGCGACTGAAAGGCGGATTCCCATCATACAATCCCTGGATAGAAGCTCTGGTATAGGCAGCTTCCTCTCCCGATTGCTTCATCTTCACGACCATGGCGAGAGCAGCCTTGGCGTTTACTATACGTTTCTTAGGGGATCGACCACTGGCGGTAGTGTTCTGGATCTCTTCATCTTTATCGAGCTTGTCTTCGGGCATCTTAATCTATCTCCTTTGATAACTCTTGGGGCAATCTCTGAGATATTTGATGCTGTATTAGCCTATCTAAACCAGCAGGAATGTCAATATCATTGACGTACATATGAGCAGCTACGCACGACAGAAGACCGATGAAAGTATCCTGATCCTTTTGGGTAACAACCCTGAATTTTGTTTCTTCACAATCGAAGAACCATCCATCAGGGATGTCAGCTTTAGGATTCTTGAGGATTCTCATTAGAAGGGTGCTGGTCCGTCTTTGGTCAGCTTCTCATCGTCGTTCTTTGAACCTCTGGGAGCAGGGTGAGTTATCTTAATCTTTTCCTGCACGAACTTCTTCTTCGGCTTAGAGTTCCATATCTCCTGCAAGTCACCCTTTGTCTCGCATAGCTTTGTCATAATTCCACAAGGACATGAAATCTGGTGCATCGAGGCATCGGACTTTACGTTGTAATGGTATCCGTCCTTGTCTGCGTCTACTGTCATCGCTCTACCGCAATGAGCGCAATTGTAAAAGTCTTTCTTAGGTGGCGCCATCTATTTGCTCCTTCTTGATTTGATTCTTGATTGCTATGCGAATAAAATTGGATCGAGTCTCGAACGGGTTAGTGTCTTGCTTTACGAAGGCATCTATCCAGTTCGAGTCAGTCTCGACCAATCTTATGGGTGTGAGCTTGAGCATTATCCCTCTTGGGCTTCCTTCATCCGGTCACGACATGAGCGAATGTTCGCAAGGGCTATACCAAGCTTTGGATGCTTGGCCTCTCCGTACAACTCTGCTACATCCAGGGCCAGGGCAATAGCAGACTTGAGCACATCTTCAATCTTTACAGCCTTCCTCTTTTTCTGTGCCTTGGCTTTCTTTTCTTTTGGAGCAACTGGCCCTGCCTCCGGTGAACCATCAGTTCCAGGTACAACATTAGTCTCCTCTGCAGCATCAGTCTTATCTTCATCTGGCATGACTCTCTCCTTTTGGTAATTACATATCAAAGTTATGTATATACGCTATGTATACAGTATCGTCAATCAATAAATACTTGAATCTTGGTACAGGTCGTCGCCGCCATCCATGTCAAAGTTCTTCATCTGCTGCTCATTGAAGCCTGAAACAGCCACATTGTTGCCCGTGCCTGGAGGTATCCCAAGCTTGACCCTCACCAAATCAATGCAGACTACGGCGGAATCGGCGGTATCAGGCGACTTTCCACCTGTTCTGCTCTTCATATCAACCTTGGATTCGAGCTTGAGTAGGTTCCTGCTGTCTAGAGAATTGGTCTTTTCATCAAGGTTTCTGGAGCAAAACTCCTGTACAGCCTGATGCTGAAGCCCTCGTATCTGGTCAAACCTCACAAATTCCCTGAACGTGTACCACAGCTCAGACACCCTGTTCTTGTAACAATCGACAGCTTTCTTCTGGTCTGACATAGACACGATCTGGTCTGATGGCTTACCAGCGAACTCGACTCGGTGTATCCGTGGGTAGTCGACAGCGTTAGCATCAACGTAATCCTTCTTGGTCTTATGCTTGTACCACTCCATCTCGATAACATCTGCCAGGGTGCGCTGTGCACCAGTGGTATCCATGCCAAACTCGCTAGGAGAAAGGTTGAAGTCATTGATCAATTTAATGATCTCACCGGCGATGTAGTAAGTCTGAGGCTCACCTGTGGACGCCTTCATGTTGATCTGCACAGGAGTCAGGAACTCAACGCCTGTCATGCCGTTAGTCATAACGCCAACCTTGAATGGGGTGACGATACAGTTATCGCCATGGGATGAGAACGCAGGGTCACAGCCAAGATAGACCTTGAAGTCATTCTTCCACATGGCAGGCTGCATGATTGAGAATTTAGCTATAAACGCTTCTGTCAGAACGGTTTCCACCAATCCTTCTGGTGGTACGAACCCTCTGCGCTGTGACCAGAATCTAGGTGAATCCTCACCTGGATCAAGCTTCATTGCGTCGATCTGCTTCTTGTTGAGCAGGAAGAAATACTTCTCAGGGTCCTCTATGGCAGGGCTTTTAAGTCCGTCGAAGTAGAGCGTAACGCCACGCTTGGTCTTCCATTCGTCAATGTCCGGAGAGATCGACCCCCACCCTTTGATTGGCTCTGAGGCTCTTCCGAGTGGATCAAGCCTGGATACAGGGTTCCCCATTCCAAGGAACTTTGAGGATTTACCAGTGGATAGATTGTCGTAGGCTTCTACGGCGGCCTCTCTCGTCGCCTGCATCTCGTCAATGATCAGGATATTGTGGTCATTGTGGATACCGACAATGTTACCCATGGCCTGAGCCACGCTACCTTTCTGGACAGCATGAGCAAAGATGCCATTGATCGTATTGATCCCTGCATCAGAAGTTGGGTCTTCGTAAACTATGCTATGCTTGTACTGGTGGCCGGGCAAACCACCCTTGTACATCGAGTGAAACCGCACGATTTCACGCCAGATACGCTTCTCCAGCATGTCTTTGGTGGTGGATATGACCATGGCGGTAGTCTTGTCGGGGGCAGATAGCCAGTCTGTGAGCAGAAAAACCCCTGCATCTGTTGACTTTCCAGAGGAACTTGGCCCCCACCAGGTCTGGAATTCCTTGTATACCCAACTTATGAGCCTTCTGTCTGCCCATTCTGACCAGATATAGCCCTTCTCCCCGTTCTTCATGCTCTCAGGCCATAGGAGCATGATGGCATTCTTGAAGTGTACGTGCTTCGGAAGGAGGCCAGGTGATCCTGCCTGCCCGTTACGATAGCACCACAGCTCTATACTGGGCATAGAGGTGTGTTCAGGGAACTCATGGCCGTATACGATCAAAAAGGATCTCTCGATTCTCTCTGCTCTTTTTCCATCCTACAGAGACAAGCATTCAGATTACACTCTCTTTCGTCCTGTGTGTCGCCTTCTAGGTCCAATACGCTCCATACCCTTGTCAGCATACCAGTTAGAGCTGCAACGCGCTCACGGGCCTCTGAGAGCATTTCTCGGTCTGACTGAACTTTCCTCTTCGCCACTGATATTCTCCTGCTTGTCTTAAAATCTCGCGGAGCCTCCACCTGACCTACCCGCAAACCGCCACCATCCACACGCTCTTGGGGTCTTATTTGCTAAGATGCATCGACTGAACTTTACTGGGGTCGATTCCCGCATCAATCAAACCCTGCTCTGCTGCCCTCTTCTCTGCCACACTATCCTTGATCTTCTTGCACTCAAGTCCAACATCGGCAGACTTCAGGTACTGGCAGCAGCATTCTACGCTACAGAAGTCTTTCGGACCGCCGCCCAGCCCTATTGACGCAGAGATAATCGGAATCCCTGGCTCTGCCACTGTCTCGACGTTACATCGCTCACACACTACTTTCTGCACTATCATCTACTTTTCCTCTTTTTGTTTCATTCTCTTGATTAGATCCTGCTCCATCTTCTGCAAACACTGGTGACAATGTTCAAACCCTTCCACTCTCTCGTATACGCAATGTTCAGTCCTGCATACTTCTTTTTCTGGCATAGATCTCCTTGGTTAATCCAGAAACATCTTTCTCTCTGCTTTATCAAACCCTGGCGTTCCAACACTCGGCGCTGGCTCTGGCTTCGGTGCTGTTATCACGAACTCTTTCTCGCCTTTAGGAAACTCTGGTATCGGCTCCAGTGTCTCTACCTTGAATCTGATCTCGTCGCCACATGCATCATCGCCCCAGCCTTTCATGCTTGTTGTTATCTTACTCGTCGAGCCTGTTTCTATCAGCGCCTGGTTAAGCTGCTTTGCTATCGCGCCTAGTAGGTCGGGTATCGAATAGTCATTCCGCATCTGATCGAACGTACTCAGGCTCAGGCGCACATCCTTGCGCTTGATCGGCAGGGCTTTATTCATCACCTTCTCGAACTGAGCTTCAAACTGCGGCTGTGTTGGCATTGGACTCATCTTGCTTGTGTATATACATCATCTATACGATACAGTCAACACCTTTCTTCTTGGTCACTCTACTTGGTCACTCTACTTGGTCACTCTACTTGGTCACTGCACAAGTACTGGTCGTGCACTCTCTTGACCAACAGCTCTCTTGTCCTGCACCCTTCAATTCACCCTTGCACCCTCACTCCGCTCGACGCTCGCGCTTGGCTCAACATCTAATCCGATCTTGTTCCAATCAAATGATTGGATCTCACTACATTCTCTGCTCTTAGATCAATCTAAGATCTAGTATCAACTCTATCTGATCTTCTCTTTCAGAGGGGAACCCTCTTTCACCAACTACGGGCTTTTAAGTTATCTACAGGATCTCCCATGTATAGGTATTTCAGATTTTTTCAGATCCATGTGATCTAACAGATGTAAGAACACTGTATATATATAATAGATACCCCGATGGAATCAGAGTTGATTGTAGAGTCTTTTGTTGCTCGCAGACTCACAACAAAAGAATGCTTTATTTTGATGTGAGACACAGGTCTCATCGCTTGCGGCAGGAGCCACAAGCTAAGCTCTGTTTCGAACGTAGTTGTTAACAACCCAAAGGGAGAACGTCATGAGTATGCATACATTCACAGTCCAGATCGAGTCGGTCAACCCTACAAAGGTGAAGACTTCGGTAAGGCTGAAGCTGAACGGAGCCAACGGTGACTTCTTTCATGGTGGCC
>Ga0307928_10004434_pt1 | contig 10648 bp, 9 predicted proteins | sample AceLakmetagen232_FD_201815 | JGI IMG/M metagenome (GOLD analysis project Ga0307928, IMG submission 201815) | Saline water microbial communities from Ace Lake, Antarctica - #232 | ecosystem: Environmental > Aquatic > Non-marine Saline and Alkaline > Saline | place: Antarctica: Ace Lake...
TCCGGTATCGTTGGTCAGGACGCAGGAATTGGTTTGACCCTCAAGCGTAACAGTGCGGTTTGATATGTTGATTGACGATGGTAGGCCGGTGTAGTTGGTTAAAACAATCGCAAGCGCATTACTTCCATCAAGGCCAGACTGCAACGGATAGTAGTTGGTCTTGATAATTGCCACGTCATTACTGACCGAAATAAAGCTATCCAATGGCGCGTTGTTCGTTCCTTCTGCAATCAACCTGAACGAGTAATTCCTGATCTCATTGAGCATGTGTTTAGATACCCGCGCCCCAGTGCTCGACGGCGGTTGTGGATAACCCACATCATTGGTGGATAACGTGCATATCGCCGCTATCCCAATTACCACACCATACGTAGACGTTCCCCCGGACGGATAATATTCGATATCAAGATCAACATTAACCGCCTCCGCTGAAACAATATTGGTTACGGCATAAGGATCACAACTACCATCGCCAGTTTCCACCCAAGTCAAATCCCCGGTGCTAATCATTGTGCCATCAAACCCGGCCACACTGCGATCAGTAAATGAGCCTTTGATATTGTAGCTTTTGTTCGTAACGTAAAGGGTCATGTTGGTAATGTCAAGTTCGCCTTGAAAAAGCGGAACGCCGGCCAGGCATGTGCCCACGCAAACAAATAGCAGCGCCATTAATTGAATTAACCAGGTATGTCTAAACATCATCTATTACCTTACAACGAAAGTTTAATGGTTGCATTTGCCCCGAGTAGCCCCATAACATTCAATTGGTCGTAGTGCGTTATGTCAGGCCTTACTGACGCCCCGACAATTGGCGCTCCGTTGGCGTCATTGAATACATCATAATTAGCTACAAGTCGCGTAGCCGCCGAAGAATGTGCCAACCCATTTGTCGCCAAAATAATACTAAACTCAGCACCCAACGAGGTTACCGGCCATCGTATTTCCATATTCTGGATAATCGCCCCGACTGAATTGTCGAAGGTAATAGCAGTCCCGGTCCTTGAAGCTGTCACCCCGGCCTTAGTCGCCGTCACAATAATTTCTTCATCACTATTCGTGCGCGCAGCGTATCGCTGCACGGCTGTTAATCCCGCAACCGTATTTGACAAAGCAGCCACCTCCCCTGTTGTTGCATACCCGGCCGCCGCAACGCCGCCTAATGCATCAGAATCATCCGCATCGTCAACCTGGCCATTGCCGGCCACGTCGTAAATAGACTTTAACATATCCCCCGCCCCAGCGTCCCCCCAGTCTCCTTCCCCGGTAGTAGAACTCACGCAAGTCCACACTTGTCCCGTCGTAAAACTGCCAACAGGTAAAAGCAAACCCTCAAAAATCGCCGTCGGAGCTTTTACTCCTTCCGCCGCATAAACCATCCCGTTTGTTATTAATCGCACAAACACCCCTGATACATCAGACTTGGTACTCCCGGTTCCGTCAATCTGTAACACAAGACTCGTACCCGCGGTCAAAGCAACAAAATAATTACTCACCAGTCCCGAGGCTGTTGCTGATACCGTCGCGCCGGCCAAAGTCAAGGTCCCTGTGCCGTTGTTATTCTGCTTGGTAAACCCCCACACATAAACATAATTTTGGGCCACCGCCGTTGAACCGGTATAAGAAACAGAATTCACGTCACCCGTATAAGTTCCAGCAGTCAATCCACTGATATTGCTGCTAATTTCAGTTACGTCTGCCACGGTCATAGAATCAAGTCTCGTACCGACGGACGTTACATACCCCTCATCGGCATGATCCCCCCATTCGTAAGCAGTAACGCCCTGATCCGCTTTGGCTTCCACCAGTGCCACCGCGGTCGTTGACGATTTAGCATCTAACGCCGTCTGGAGACCAGTCACATCGCCCACGACGTGCGTATGCCCCGTCGGTGAGTAAATGTCCGTATAATCCCCCGCGACGCCCACAACATCCCCTGTGCGCCCAAAAACACTCTGGACAGGCACGTCGGTACTGGATAAATCGTCGTTGTAGTCACTTAAATTGGTCCAGGTGCCGGCGTCGCCGGATTGTAAGGCAGAAGCCGCATCGGCCACCGCACTCGTGTAAGCCGCATCCGTTGGCTGAACCGCAGAAGCCGCATCGGCCACCGCACTCGTGTAAGCCGCATCCGTTGGCTGAACCGCGGAAGCCGCATCGGCCACCGCACTCGTGTAAGCCGCATCCGTTGGCTGAACCGCAGAAGCCGCATCGGCCACCGCACTCGTGTAAGCCGCATCCGTTGGCTGAACCGCGGAAGCCCCCAACACACCTTGCGCCGCAGTCGCAAAATTAGTAGAATCAACTGTCGCCGCAGTTCCTAAAGCATCAAAAGCATCCTGAAATATCACATTCGTCGCAGGTTGTTGTGTCTCACGAAAAGCAGTATTTGAGGCAATACTGGAGTCAAAAACAACATTCGTTCCAGCCTGGTTTGTCTGGAATGACTCCAGGGCAACAAGGCGCCCGTCCGCAGTATTAGTATATCCAAGCCAAGTATTCGTTTGCCATGCAACAAAAATCGGATCACTCTCGAGTATTGAAACAGTTCCAGACCCCGCATAAACAATACTTATCGGAGTCCAAGACGCAGGATTTGTCTGGTTAAACAAGCTCCAGTCCACTTGCACCCGACCTTTTGCCAGAGATCGGGTCTCTCCAGACGCACTAACCCCCTGAAACTCTGCATAATATAGCTCATCTGGGGGAATGTTTGATGGGGCAATGGCAGACGTTGTTGACCAAACAAGAGTCGTACCAGACGGGGTTATTGTCCCGGTGCTTACTTGAAGAAAATAAGGACCTCGTTCCGGGTACGACAGTCGAAAGTACACGTTTGCAATAGACGAAGCCTCAGCAGCCTCGGTAAACAAAAATTGAGCGCTGATGTCCCGGTAATCCTGCCCGGACCATTTCCACAAAAATGACGTCCACTTCGCCCCGACAGACGAAGCGACATCAAAGGACCCGGTAGACGAGGCATATGGATACGATAACCCCGTTGCAAGAGTAAGTATCGCCCAGCAAAAGGCAGTGGCAAAAAAGCGCATAATTTCTCCCTTACTGGATGGCGAGGGTACCGGTCAAAACCGCATTAGTAACAGTCGTAATTGCCGTAAATTTCAGCCACCGAGTAACCCCGGGATCAAATTGATAAAACCCAGAGCCAGTTAAATTTGTCACAATCTCCCCGGAATCCGTCGCCCCTACCGGCACCGCGTACGTCACACCATCGGCAGAAACGGTATAAGTTACTGCGACGTTGGGAGACCCAGTGACCGTCGCCACAACGGCAAGCTGAATTGCCTTGGCAGTCATTTCTGGGCGATACGCATCCAAGTCCACAGTCACGGTGTTTGTAGAATCCTCAGTACAAGCCAAGGCATTAAACACCTTTACCGGATAGATTTTATTGTCACCAGCCGAAGCAACCGTCAACCAACCGACGGCCATCAATAGATAAAAAAGACGCATAAGGTCCTCCTCTCACTAAGGAAAAAGAAAGGGGCCACGGCCCACGACGGACCGGGCCCCAATAATCAAACAAACGATCACTTAACCAGACGCTCCGCCCGGATCGGCCACAATCGCCCACACGCGCATAGAGCCGGCAGACGGAGTAGCTCCCCCAATGGAAAGAACCAACACCGAAGCGGCCGCTTTCATTATCGGCGTCACCGCGACCCGCGCCATCTGCGTTCCGGCGGTGTCAGTCCCGTCCTGGGCCGACACATACTCGGTCCCGTTCTCAGAATCCCCCAGGTCAACCGTCACCGAGGCATTCGTCGCCGTCTTAATTTCTATCCCAGCGGCGATAATCAACGTCGCACTCGCAAACGTAATCGCCGTCAAACCGTCCCCGTTCGTCACCTCAGAAACGTCAATAGTATTCTCGATGATACCGAGTTTGGATCCCAAGGCGGGGTGGGCCCCGCGCTTGAAGCTTTTATTTTGTGCAGTACCTAAAGCCATAACCTATCTCCTCAAATTAACCCGCTTTGGCAAACAGACAGCCAACCGCTTCGGTCTTAACCATCTTGTACCCGTAAACAATCAACCCCCGGAACAACCGACCGAAACCGTCAGGATTGTCCAAGGTCTTGGTATTGGTCAACTGGGTAGCAAAAGTGATACCGTAGTTGATACCGAAGAGACATCGCCACGCGCGGTCGGCTCCACTGCCTGTGTAAGACAGCAAATTGGAAGCATAAACCGTAAACCGGTCAATACCACCAATCAAACCAGTGCGCACAACAGACTTGGCATCCCCAGTCATCGAGACGTCCTTGATGTCGGATTTCTTGATCAAGTTGATCAAACGAATCGGCAACACCAAATAACGACCCTGCTCCGGAACGTTCTGCTCGTCGAGTACGCTTCCGCAATCGACAATCTTGTCCAGGATATTGGCCTTGGTAACTGTCACAGCATCACCGGCAGAAACGCCCAGGGCATAAGACCCAGACTTCACACCAGCAGTAGCGCCTTTATTCGCGGCAACCATACCGTCATAGATATCCGAATCGGTAAGAAACGAAGAATCCAACTCAATACGCATCTGCTCTGCCGCGTCCGCCGACCACTGAGTTACATGTCCTTTAATGTCCGTCTGGGCATCATCCACGTCATCAGTAACAAAGGACCAGTACTTGCCTTCGTCAATCAACAGCGCCTGCGAATTCGCCTCAGGCTGCTCATTAACCAACGTTTGGCCCTTGACGTAGTCGCGGATGGTAATATCCGGGGTTTCCCGAATGTATACCGTATCCCCATACTTCTTGATTTCACCTTCGTAATCGGTATTTGTGATACCGGGCACGACCGAAGAATCATAATACTTTCGCAGCATTTTCCCGCTAAAAATAGACGGGATATATCGCATCGTGCTTCCGCCGATGTTAACCTTGCCCACCGCTCTCGGAAATGCAGTCCCTGGCATAATGGACCTCCTTAACTTTATACACTAGCGGTGGATTCGGCGGACAGCCACTCAGCTATCCAAAACTCTACCGTCCTCTACCGCATTAATAATCGCAGCTTCCAATCTATCTGCTTGCTCTTCTTTGCCGCGGAATTTGCCTCTTGCCAAATCGTCATAAAACCGACGAATCTGACTATGTCTTATTACCGGGGCAGCAGTCGCGGCCGGCGCAGCCGGGGTAGCGCGAACAGGCTCCGGTCGTCGGACAACCGGTGCAGGACCTGGGGCAGCCGGGGCTACCCCAGCTACGTCCTTATTAAAATCCTGCATCAAATACGCAACACGCTTCACATCACCAATAGATAGAGCAACTTCCCCAATCTCCCTGCGCGAACGACCGCTCAACGGGTCAACGGTATCTAAGAATGTGCCCCAGCGCGGATCCGAATCATTAACGGTATTCGCTCCAGGAACAACCTTCTCCACCTTCCCCCAAAAATCACTCGTCGTCTGCGCTTGCTTCTGCGCTTCCAAAGCCACAATCCGCTGATCCACCTGTTGTAGGCGTTCCGTCGAACCACGTTCAGATGTGCTCAAAGCGTCCTCGACCACTCCTCGCGCCACTCGAGACTGAAGCTCCACAGAGTCCTTGTCCAAGTTCTCCAGTTCCCCGGGGCTTAAATGCCGCAGATGCGCTGGAACAGCGTTCTTAGTGTCCGTTTCCCGTTTCTCAAGCCTCGATTCCAGATCCGATATATGGGACCGGAGATCGCGCACTGTGTCGTTCAAAGGCCGAAGCTGAGAATCCAGGCGGCCTTGCAAACTATCATTACGATGCTTTTCATAATCCAACTGCCGTTGCAGTTGATCAACGTCCACAGTTACTGGAGCCGGGGCAGCCGATTCAGCTGCTGCCAACTCAATAGCGGGAATCTCTTCATTCCCCGGCGTCTCCACCGGAATGGGTTGCCCCTCTTCCACACTTGAAGCTTCGGCAGCAGTCTCCCCGGGCTTTTCCCCAGGGGCTTCATTGCCGAGAAGAAGTTGGTCCAACGCCAAGTCTGCCTCTTCTGCCTGCTTCACAACCGCTTTGGGATTTGCCATTATTCCTCCTTATAATCGCGTTGGCATGGCTACCAAAGGCGATTGGTTTTCTCCTCTCGCGGCCCGGGCGTTAGTGCCCGGGGATCGCGTACTAAAACTTATTCAAACGTAAGTGCCGCTGAACTTATTACACTGCCATCAACCACCATCAGGTAGTTCGTTCCGGCAGCAGTCGCCGTCACAGTTGCAACGGCAGAGCCATCGGATGCAGTTGCATACCAATAGTCAGCATGAGCCGTCACGGTAGAAACCGCAGTCCCGGTTGTCAGGGCAAGGGTTTCGATGTTGTTCGTCGAAGCCACGCCCACATCAGTTTCGGAAATCCACACGTGCAATACCCGATACCCAGACAGGTCGTTACCGGCAATGTCCTTGGCCTGAATAGCCACGGTATTTACCAATTCATTAGTGGACTCGACAATACCAGCTTCACCCCATACTTCTGTATCAAGGGCAACTCCGGTTATTGCTCTACCGTCCACAGCAGGCAATACCCCACCAGCCACGATTACACCAAGATCAACGTCATCATCCGGGAGAGTAATCGTGTTATTGGTCGTCGCAGACGTCGGGCCTTGAATAGTCGTAGTATTCACACCATTATCAGTACCCTCGGGCAACACAATGCTCGCTCCAGTACTCGTGCCTGCAACTGTAACCACATCCCCGGCGGTATTAATCTCATCCGCAGTCGCAGTAATCTCAGTCCCATCATATATAATGGTCTCAACCGTCAATTCATTAAGATTCAACTGCTCGCGCCGGGCCGCAAAAAGGGACCCAACAATACCAAGCCCGCACACTACCGCAAAAATAACTCTATTCATCTTCTCCCCCTTGTTGTTTTATGGGTGCCAATTTCTGCAACCGTCTTGCCTCAGACAAGACTTCATTTAATTCGACCAAAAGACTAACCGCTCCCGCGCATTTTGTCAAGGAAAAAGTATCAGGAGCCGCAGATATATAATCCCCACTCTTCGCAAGGGTCCCCGATAACCATTCCTTGACCCGCATAAAACTTACATTGGTCTCCAAATTCACTATCGCCCGCAACGTATCCTCATCAGGTAATCCCAGTATCAACTCTTACCCCCTTTTTGTTTTGGCTGAGACGCTTGCAAATATGTTCGCAGAGAGCTGTCCTGCAACCGTTCCTGCTCCGACACCATCTTCGCCCCCGCCACTGGTGTCTTCACTTCTTCCAACTCACGAACCTTCAAATCCAATTCCTGGCGCCGCAACTCAAGATCCGCGCGCTCCAGGTCCAACTTCGCCCCCTCCATTTGCTTCTGGTCCTCGACATTCTTAGACTCCGCCTGCCTCGCCTGAGCCTGCTCTTCGCGCTCCTGAGCAAGCTGTTCATCCAAAGCTTCCTCGGTCTGGGCCAGCGGTTCTCCTAACAAGGACAGAGGCTCGGCAGCCGCTGACAGCAGTCTCGCGCGCCCTTTATGCCCCATGACTTTAAAGTCCATCTCATTAGATGTTGCCTGCAAAAACTGAAGTCTCCGGTCGGCAAGAGCTTCCTTTGCCAGTACTTGTACCGCACCGGTAGCCACCACTTCCATATCTCCCATAATGTCCGGGTCTTCGGAAGTTGCCATGTTATAATCATAAATTGCCTCTATTGCTGGTTTAAACACCGACAAATCAATATCAAGAACCACGCGCTTAATGCCACGGGCCGCGGAACTCATTAACATGCCCAGGCCCGAGGACGTACGGCCGGCCGCCGAGGCCGAGGGAGTCCCATATTCATAAGCGGGAATCCCGGACCAGGTATCGGCCAAAAAGGACATCTTATCGTAGACCTTCATCAATTCGTCCATCCGGGCCTCGGGTTGGAAAAACTGAATTGGAGGCAGGGTACTGTTCATCCGGTTAGAAAACTGCCAAATCTTCATTGGGAATATCGACCGCACATCCGTATTATGCACTCGTAGATAATCGTGAATTGCGACCTGGGGACCAGACGTGAGAACCATGTTATTGGCTAAAGCTCGCATGCTCCCATTTGCAATAAGTTGCAACTCATCCATGAGCTCTACTACGCTCTGATACCAAAACGATCCCGGGATCTTCGACCAGCCCTGTTTGTAATAAGGCTTCCGGCCAAGAGGATCCGGGTTAAACGAGAAAAATATTCGGTGCTCTTTAATCTTTATGACCGTCACATCATAACACGCAAAATCATCTACAGGAGTAACCCCATCCGGCCCCATCGTAAGACCGCTTTCCCTCAACAGCTTCCCGGTCACACATACCCAAGCCTCGTACCCCTCAACGGTATCCCGCACCTGATCCGCTTCCTGAGTGTCCTTACCCTGAATCTCCGCTTGGTCACGATCCTCAGCCCTCATAGACGGGGCGCCAAGCGCATCAAAATCCTGAATCACCGCCATAAGCGAAATTGTATCAAATCCTTCAACACCCATCACGTCCTGAAGTGACTTCTTGGTATATCGGACCCGCTCAAAAAAATCACTATCAAAATCAACAGCCTGGGGCGAAGGATAAGCGTCAACCGGAGCCACGCGTTCAAAAGTCAAAGACGGCATCAACTGAACATCCATTTCAGAGCGTCCAGTCTCCGGATTCATAACCCAGCGCTTACGCTTTCGAGTGCGTAATATCGGACCTTTTATGATACCGGCCTTATTGGTGACAAGATCCCAAATAAATCCATTAAAGGCCGCACCCCACTTACCCTCAAGCAACTGGTCCTGGATCTTTATCTCCATGCCCTTGGCCCGGGAGACGGCTAACAGCCGATAAGCTTCCTTGATCCCCTTGAAAGTGTCCGCGCGTAACCGCTCAATCACATCAGGACTGAGGGCTTGGTCCTCCGGAACACCTTGCTTTTCAGCATCCGCTGAAATCTGCTGAACCCTACGCATGAGATTCTCACGCGCAGAAGTCACAATACGTTCCTCGTCAGTCGGAGAGATGTCGGGGTCTGGGGTATGTTTCAACCCCCAAGTCTTGTCCTCTTCACTGGAAAAAATATCCAGAAGCCAGGCGATACCTGCACGGCACTTGGTTCCGGTGAGCCCCACATACACAGTAGAGCCGTCGGCCTCTTTAATCTCAGACAATTTCTCAGGACTATACTCGCCCAAAAAGGCCCGGGAGCAGGACAATATTTTGTCGTCAATACCAGATTGTTTGCGATGCTCCCTGTTACGAGAGTACATCGAATCAAGGAACTGGTCAAGTTCGTCCTGGACCGGGGCGAGCACTTCCGAATCTTCAACACCGGCTGACGGGTTGAGACTTTCTACAGTTTCGGCTTGAGATTTGAGGCCCACTAACTCATTCATAAGCACACCTTAAAGTAACCATAACTAAATGTCAAGAAGAATTTAAACCCAACTGGAGAAATTTGCCTTACGTGGAGGTGCCACATCCGCCCGGGACCCAAACCCTGGGTACTCTTCCATCTCAATAACCTTCCCGCGGCCCCCGGCGCCAACGTCCCGGAAATACAAACACAGGTACTGCAGCGCATCCGCCAAGTGGGAGTACTCGTTTTTGTCTGGGCGATCAGTAAACCGGTCCCCACTTCCTATCCGCATCCTCCGATACTGATAGTTACCAGCCAACGCTTTCCGCAAAATAGGGCACTTGGACGAGATGACAAACCCAGGTTTACCATCAATTAGTCGCGTCAGAAAGTAGGCCACAGCCTCTCGCCGAGCGGCAAACTCATTGGTCAACGCCGGAATGACATCAAAGCCATTCTCCAAAAGTATCTGGAAACAAGTAACTTCGGTCGTCTGAGACCGTTGAGCCCCGGCCGGGTCCCCGCAGCCAAGGATCCTGAGCTCGGGATACTCGGACTTAATCCTGGGAATCACTCGATCTTTGACAAAACGCTCAATACCCATGTCCTCAGAAGTTAACTCGTCAATGAGATTTATGCCCCCTTTGGGGGTTAACTGCCCAAAGACACACGAAGCGTTCAACCCAAAATCCCACCCCAGGACCAGGGGCGCCGCTTTGTACGGGACAACAGGATCTTTGGTATAATGCAGAGTGTCGTTGTATTCAAAGAAGACAGGCTTCCCCGTAGCCGTGGTGCCATATTCCCCCATAAAGAACACCCGAACCCAGGCGTGGTCCTTGCCCGCCGCCAGAGGACGCATGTAATAATCCCAGCCTCCGCCTAAATTCTCGATATTCTCCGCCGGCGGACCTTTGTACCAGGAATGGTTCCCGTCGTTCTGGACATATTTTATAGTGCTGTCTTTGCTGGTTATCCGCAACACTGCCGGAGGTTGATTAAACAAGGCAAATTCATCTGGCTTCTCCACTTCGCCGAGTTTATATATCCAGTGCAAATCGTCCGGGGGATTAGAGTCGGCTATCACTCCTTGAAAAGTAGCGCCCCCTTCAATAGGCGCCGGGTACCGGAGACGAGTGGTCGCCATGTCCAGTATCGGACGAGAAATCTCAGAAGCCTCATTCAACCAAATCATTGTCACTTCCAAGGATTTCAGTTTTTTAATATCAGACTCGTCGTCCAGGGCGATAAATAGCCACTCAGAAAATATCCGGGTCCCGTCACTAAGGGGCAAGTCCATGATCCCAGACAGAGGTGGAGAAGCTTTATACTTCATAATCCCCTCA
>Ga0307928_10004438_pt1 | contig 10643 bp, 21 predicted proteins | sample AceLakmetagen232_FD_201815 | JGI IMG/M metagenome (GOLD analysis project Ga0307928, IMG submission 201815) | Saline water microbial communities from Ace Lake, Antarctica - #232 | ecosystem: Environmental > Aquatic > Non-marine Saline and Alkaline > Saline | place: Antarctica: Ace Lake...
CTCATTTCTTTTTCTCCTGTTTGTTTTGTGATTTCATGAATCTTTTATTTAAAAAGTTAAATAGTCTATTATCAAAATTAAATTTATATTCTATATATACTATCAATAAAATAGTAATTGGAATGCTTGCAAAAATAATTAGTTCCATTGGAATTAATATTTCTCTCATTTCACTTCCTCCAAATTTTTTGCGTTCATTTTATTTTTTATGCTCATTTTTTCATCATCCTATCAAGCTCAAATATTAAATCTCCCATCTTAGCGTGGGTTTTACATAGCTCTTTCCAAACATCCTCGCCTGTTCTATATTCTTCTTTATCTTCCATGATTATGATTAGAGGAATTCCACCCCCACGAATCTGCATGTAACAAAGCACTAAATTCCACCGAAGTGAATATTATTCTTGAACTAAATTGTACTTTGTATTGGCTTTAGTTCCAACCTGCATAACCTTAAACTCTTTCACTTTATTACAACCACCATGAATAAGATCCTTATACAAAGGGTTCTTTTTATTCAACCACAAAACTTTCTTTTCTTCATTATGTATTACAGGAATTATTGCCTTAACACATTTGTTTGTAATGTCGTCATATTCTTGAAAAGGTTCACTAAAGTCAATCTCAAATTTAACAATTTTGTTCTCTTCAAATTGAAGAGAAGGTAATTTCTCACCATCAAAACTTGTTTGTTTGTTTAGTTCTTCTGCTTCAGTTTCTAACCATTTATTAACTTGTTCTTGTTTGTCTTCCATTTTATTTAGCCTCCTTCAATTTAGTTAGTCTCCTCCCTTTTGGGCAGAGCATTAAGTAAATCTAAATCTTCAGCAGACATTAACTTCTTTGTTTCATTGCATAAGTTTTGATTTGCATTATCAACTAATTCTTCTGCTGTTGGTTCATTTGTTTTATCATCAAATCTTTTGAAACATTCTAAACAAACATCTTTTCTTTCTTTGAATCTTAATTTTTCTTTTCCACATACATCACAAGTATATCCCATTTTATTTGTTCCTCCCTTCTTCTTTTTTTACTAAAAAGTTTCTTACATAAGCTCTAATAAACTTTCCTTTTTTATTATACCAAACCCATTCTGTTAATGGAATTTTGATGGTTGGTTTATCTTCTTTTGTTTTCATTTTAATTCATATTTTAATCTATTTATTTTTCTTAAACAACTTGGACAAGTTATCATTTTCATTTGAGATATTGTTGTCCATTCATATTTACAATCTTTCCAGGGACACTTAATTTTAGTTTGTTTTGGTATTTCCATAATTAGTAGTAGTAGTAGTATTATTTAAACTTATGTATTTTATTTTAGTAGTAACACACCAGAGCAATTATGGCGAAAAAAGATGTTTGATATTTTTTCATTGCTCTGGTGATTATTAATTTTATTTTTCATCTTCTATATACTTTATTTTAAATTCTTTTTCAAACATTTCTCTTTTTAATTTTTTCATAAATTCTTTGGCTACATTTTTTTGTCTAAACTTTTGTATAACTTCTCCTTTTTTATCTACGATTGCCCACCTTTCTGTTGGATCAAAATTTCCTAAGTATTTATTGTTCATTTTCTTCCTTCAAACATTTAAGTGTGTATTTTTCTCCGAAGAATTTTCTTTTGTGTTCAACAATAAATAATTGTGCAGATGCCTTAATTCTAAATATTGTTACTATTTTTTTCTTTGAATCTATTACTGCCCACTTCTTTCTATAATTTATTCTTAAATCAATTTTATCTTTCATATCATATCACACACCCAATTTAAAAACTTACAATATGGACATTCAATATATTTTTCCTTATTCTCTTTTAAAAACTTTTCAAAATCTTCTATTATTACTTTCTTGCAAAATTCACAGCGTTTTTGTAGTTTAATCATTTTACTTCACTTCTCCTTTCAATTTTGGTTGATTTTGGTGATTTAAGCTATGTGGTTGGATTTTTCCAAATCTTTTGGCTAATTCCTTGTTTAATTGTTTTTGTAGGTATATTCCATGGTAATGTTCTCTTTGCCAGAACCAAAAGAAAAAACACATCATTATAAAGAAAAATATGATAATTGCCCAGCCAACAAAAGATATAGTAGTATTCTGCTGTACAACACCTGTTATTATTTTAAAATCCATATTTTATTTTCCTATTTTTTAAAGATTTTTCTGCTTTTTTTTCTAATTCTTTTTGATGTTCTCTTATTTTATGTCTCTTTAAACATGCACAATGGTATGGCTTTGTATTTAGATAAGCTACTTCTCCGTAAATTGTTTCATTGCAAAGTGTACATTTTTGTTTTTTCATTTTGAGTTATTCGGTTTAAAGTTTAATGGTTTAACCAATTTAACCTTTTTTCTGTTTATTTTCCTATAGGGGAAAAAAGTGAAAAAAAGGTTAAATTCATTAAATGGTTAAACCAATTAAATATATTCCTCCCTAAATTTTATATTACAAACACACATTTTTGTTGTTTCGTACATATCTAAATTAACTTTTTTAACTTTTTTCTCGTAGCCTTTTAATATTAATGCTCTACCAATTTCTATTTTTGATTTTTTGTGGAATCCTTCAGAGAATAAAAATTCATTATATTTTTCACAAAAATCTGTAAATTCTATATGAGATTCATTATCTGGTTCACAGTATAAATGTATAAATTCATTAATTCTATTTGAATGTTTTTCATAATTATTTTCCCTATCTTTTATTGTTCCATCATGAGTAAATTCTCCATTCTTTAATAATTCTTTTAATAAATCTATTGATTGTTTACAAAAATTATTATATTCTATTTCTGGAATTTCTGATAAAATATCTTTTTTTTCTGAGAATTCATTTGGAAACTCAATAATGGTCCATCTTCTATAAAATCCTTTTGCTTTATCTGTTGTTTCTGGAAGGTGGTTTGTTGCCACAACAGGTTTAGCATAATTATGTGAATCAAAACCATCTTTTCCTTTCTTTTCAAATCTAATTAAATCATCTCCAGTAAGAGATTTAATTGTTTTTGTTTTTTTGAAAACTCCTTTATCTATTTCTCCAATAATACAAACTAACTTTTTATAAAGTTTAAATGTTTCAAATCTATTACTTGCTAATGTTTCTATTTCTGAAGCACACTTATTATCATCTCCAACAAGTTTTTCTATTAATCTAAGATAAGTTCCTTTACCATTAAGACCATCCCCAATAAGACAAAAAATTCTATGTATTGGCATTGAAGGTAATAAACAATAAGCCATTATCTCTTTTAGTGTTTTGACATACTTTTCTCCTACCCATTCTATTAAGATTCTATTAATATTTGGGGTATCATAATCTTTCCCAATATTCCAAGGGATTGGATTAGTAACAAAGTATTTTGGTTCTGCTTCAAAAATTTTATCATTTTCTAAATCATAAATATTATTTTTGAATTGTATCCATGTTTTTTTGGAATCTTCTGGTTTATTTTTTCTACCAATTCTTTTTAATGATTCTAAAATTTCATTCTTTATTCTAGAATTGGTTGAAGGGTTATTAGTATATTTATCTATTGCATTAAGTAAATCCGTTTCATCAACAACTTCCCATTTTTTATCTTTTAAGTTCCATAACCACCAAATCTTAAACTTATCATAATATACTGGTTGTGTTTGGATAAATTTTTCTGCCACTCCAAGATAATTAGTAAAATCATTAAAAGCTTCAAATAAAAATTTTCCTTCTTTATTTAATTCTTCTTCTTTATCTTCTAAATCTATTTGTTTTTTTATAAGATCTTCTGCTTTCTTTTCCTTTTTATATTTTAAAAACTTTTCGCAACCTTTACACTTTAAAGGAATTTTATATTTCTTTTGAAAATTAATCAATTCCCCACAACTAAAAGGATATTCTTTATCTGGATTATTATCTAAATTTTTTAACCATTGATCTAATTCTTTTTCACTTCCTTTTTGTATTTTAAAATATTGTTCCCTTAACAATTCCCTATCTGGATGTTTATGAATATATAAACTCATATTTCTACTAATAACTTTATGTCTTTCTCCAGGGGGAATTTCGTGGGATAAACAATAATCCATAAAAGCACAAGAAGATTTGGGTTGTTCTCCTGTAGATAAATAATTTATTTTTGGAAGTTCTGTTTCAACAATATTGTCTGCTAATTTAGAATCTTCTTCATTCTTAGGTTCATTAACAATAAAACTCATAACTTGATTGTTTTTATCAGAAACATTAATGGTACCTGGAATCCTTGCAATTCTTGAAGCATTATAAACAGAAGAATCTAATTCAATTCCTTCTACTTCATATTTTTCCTTTATTTTTTTACCAAACTCTTTTATCTTTTCATAATTTTCTTTTGTATTTGGAATAGGGGTTGTATGATGTATAACCCAAAAACCCCTTCCAGAACAAATAATTAAAGGTTCATTATATTCTTGCTCAATGCAATCATCTTTTATTTTTAATGCCACTTCTTGTGCTTTTAGAAAACTTTCTATTCTTCCATCATGTGCATCAATATCGTGTCCAATGTTAGTTATAAATTTAACATCTTCATCACTATCTCCTTTAGAAGTTCTCTCATTTATTCCAACATAAAGATTCATTTTACCATTATATTTTTCACATAAGAATAAAAATTGTGCTAAGTTATTTGCCCATTCTTGAATTGGTTTATCTTTTAAATTCTTCCATCTTGGTTCAATGAATCTTAATTCAGATTGTCTTTCATGTTGCAAAAATTTATAATATCTTTCAATATCTTCTTTATTAATTTTCACCTCAGACATCTTTCATAACCTCCAAAATCTAGCTCCCCAACTTTTATTTTTTAAATGCCCATTAAAATTCATAATAAACAAATGAGGTGCTTCATCATTTTCATAAAAATTATTCATTAAGATTCCAATAGAAGGCATTGTGGTGAAGTCTTCTTTATTAAAATCCTTTCTTAAATATCTAAAGTCTGCCCACAACCTCCTTAACCACATAGATGTGAGAGAAAATTCTTCTTTAGGTTCTAATTGATATTTAGAGTTTGTTTTTCTCCATGAGTCTGAACTATCTTCATTTAAAATTGTGTGTGTTTCGTTTTGAAAAAGAAAACCATTCTTAGAATTTTCAGTAGCAACTAGAAAGTGAGAGATGTTGATTTCCTTTTCCTTAATAAAATATTTAGTTTCACCATCAATATATCTTTTATAATAATCTAATATTTTTCTGGCATCGTGAATATTTTTTGATTGTTCTGAACTCTTCACTTCAACAGCACAGAATTCTTCCCCATACCCCCTATTTATTTTTATCAATAAATCTGGTTTTTTATTTATGCCTTTTGTGGTGAAAACGGGAGCACTAATTTCATTCTTCCGATTAAAATAAACTTTTTCAACTGCCTTTTTTCCTTTTGTTGTTAACCAATCCCAAAGGATTATCTCTGCTTTCGCTTCTGGTTTAAGATTCATTTCCCAACCTCCCTAACTAAATCAAATTCTATTATCTGTAACCAATCAATATTTTCTCTAGTTCCAGCTCTTTGTTTTGGTGCATAAACATCTACAAGAATTTTAGTTTCACCGATAGAAATAATTTTACAGAAATATAAGTTTTCATTTATTGTTTTAATAAAAATATTTTGGTTTTCACTAAACCACTGATCTCCTAGAAGTTGCCATTGTAATATCCTTTCCTTTAATTTTTCCTTATCCATATCCAATCAAAAAATAAAAACTATTTAAACATTTAGAACTACTTTTTAATGAAACAGTTATTTTATTTCTTTCTTTTTTTTGGTTGTCTTTTAGTTCCTATGTTTCCTATTCCTCTACCAGAACTATCTCTACGACGAGTTCCACCACAAGCACCACGAGAACCCCTACCAATATTTCCTTTAGTCATTTTTATTTTCTTCTTCTTTATTTTCTTTTGAATCATTTTCATCTTTAATTTCACCAAGTCTACAAACAGTTGTTCCACATATTGGACATTTTCCTTTTGCCATTTTTGTGTCTCTTTTTGTAAGACTTTTTATAGGGTTTTGAATTTCAACCTTTTTTTTGCATTTTACACAATATCCTGTTATTACCATATTTATTTATATTTTTATTATTTATAAATCTTTATTTTTGAAACCCCAACTACACCCCTAAGGATGTAGCTGGGAAAAAAGAGGTGATAAAGAAAACTACTCATTAGAAAGTTATTTTCAAAAAGCACCGTCACCATTTGGTTGAACAGTGACTATGATAATATTTATAAACCTCATTTTGTTTTGTATTTTTTACTATTTGTGTGCGAGATATTTCTGTACCCAACAATAAGGTGGGTGTGTTTATTCGCACACAACAATTAAGACTTTAACCTTTTTAAATTTTATGAATTTAAATTATGGTGGTTCTTCTTCTTCCATACTTTACCAACGATAAAGTTCTTTATAAGTAAGGTGAAATTAAAATATATATTAGAAATATGTTTATGAAATCATTCCCAAACACCAACTATATGTTTGGTCTTTTTTACATAGTTCTGATTTCAATAATTCTATCTCCTTTTGTTGCTCTTGATTAATAATAGTCAAATAAGAAACATAAGCACCTAAATCCCTGCCTTTTTCATAAATAACTTTTTCTGTTTTATTATCATAACCAGAAGCTATATCCACAACCGCACAGCTCGGCATAGTTATTTTATTTATATCTCCAGAAGCTGTCCCAACAATTCCAGATAATAAATTAACTGCATCTTCCCCAGTCATATCACACCAATTACTTCTATCAACAACATTTAAAGCAGAAATGTTTTGTTCAACATAAACATTAGCATCGGCAAAATACCCAGCATAATTAGTTGAACCACCACTCGCAGTTCCATAAATTCCATAAGTAGCTCCAGCCCCTATTGAATTCCCATAAATTGCATAAACATTATTTCCCGTTCCAACTGCTTCACTTTTAATCCCCCAAGAATCAACAAATTGTGTTGAATTTGTTTTAACATATAATCCTAAACCCTTTGGGGCTTCTTCATTAATTTGTAATTTATAAACTGGATTGGTAATTCCAATACCTACATTTCCATCAGTCCTTACAAATAAATTATTATTCAAACTAACATTTCCATTTACATCTAATTTATAACTTGGATTAGTAACTCCAATTCCTAAATTTCCATCTGCATCTAATTTCATTCTGTTTTGGTTATCTGTTGCAAATCTTATCTCATTATCAACATCTACACCAATACCATTATGTCCAGTAAGGTCAAGCAAACCTTTAGATGAATACATCCAATTATTATTCTTTATTTGTCCATCAATAGTTAAAACCCCTGAAGTGAGTTTCATTAAATTAGTATCTGCTCCTATTCCAATATCCCCCCCATCTACTATTAAATCTCCACCTGCTCGAATATTTCCAGTAACATTATGACTTCCACCAGTATATGTTCCATAACCTTGTGTAATTGCAAATCGTCCATAATTAGCAGAATCATAAAATACCATTGAATTTGGTCCATAAATCCCATCATTTCTATGTCCAATATCAAAATCACCAGCTTCCATAGTAAATCCTGAATAACCTATTACTTTATTACTTGAATAAACACTTCCAAGAACATGTAAAGGATAAGTTGGAGTAGCTGTTCCAATTCCTACATTTCCATTACTACTATTTAAAACTAAAACATTATCTACGGCAACAGTACCTATATTGTCTGCAAGAACTCTAAATTCAAAAACTCCAGCATCAACAATCATATCCCATACTCTCTGTCCTGAATTCTCACTTGGATTTTCTAACAAAATTCTTGGATATGTATCATCTGTTATAGCTAATCCTCTTGTACTTGCTGCCATTCCAGAAGCTGTGCCTCCTGTTCCTATGTGTAAGGGTGATTTTGGACTCGCAGTCCCGATACCAACATAACCATCACTTGTTATTCGCATCTTTTCTGTATTTGTAGTAGCAAAAACTATTGGTTCTGCTGCAACAGTCTCGACAACTAAAGCTCTCGATTGTGATACTAAAAATGTTCCATCTGTTTTATCTATACCTGCCCAATTTCCAGACCTTGTAGTTCCAGGTTGAGTTAACATAGCGTATGCTCCGTCATCTGCCATTGCTAAAAATCTTGATTCTCCAGCAGAATTAATATTTTTAAATTGTAATCCAGTTATAAGAGCACTATTTTGTTCAAGAAGAACTCCCATGTCAAAAGAAGCTGAAATTTGTGACCCACCACCTATATCTAATTTTGCACTTGGGCTCGTAGTCCCAATTCCTACTTCCCCTGAAGAATCCACGTACAATCCCTTAACCGTCGCCGCCCCGCCCGTGACGTTCAACGTTCCCACGACTTCCAATTTCGCCCCAGGACTCGCAGTCCCGATACCAACATAACCATCACTTGTTATTCGCATCTTTTCTGTATTTGTAGTAGCAAAAACTATTGGTTCTGCTGCAACAGTCTCGACAACTAAAGCTCTCGATTGTGATACTAAAAATGTTCCATCTGTTTTATCTATACCTGCCCAATTTCCAGACCTTGTAGTTCCAGGTTGAGTTAACATAGCGTATGCTCCGTCATCTGCCATTGCTAAAAATCTTGATTCTCCAGCAGAATTAATATTTTTAAATTGTAATCCAGTTATAAGAGCACTATTTTGTTCAAGAAGAACTCCCATGTCAAAAGAAGCTGAAATTTGTGACCCACCACCTATATCTAATTTTGCACTTGGGCTCGTAGTTCCAATTCCAACATTCCCAGAATCATAATAAACATCACTCCCAGAAGTTATCCATTGAGAAGAATTTAAACTATCATATGTTGAATTATATGTTGAAAGATATGAAGCGTTGTTAATCGCTCCTGCGTAAGTTGAATTATATGTTGAAAGATAAGAAGAATTAACTTTTGTTTCCCAATTTGAAATATTTAAATCAAAACTTCCTACAAAATTAGACATATTAAAATCAGAAAATCTTTCATTAAGTGCAGTTATATTTGAAACTATATCTCCAGAATTATCCCAAGTATCATTATATGTATTAAAAGTTATCTCAGTCAAATTCCCTCTCGTAAAATTCAACGACTCAATATTTGCAGTTGTATTCATACTTACAAACATACTATAAATTTTATCCAAAATTGTGTCTAACATTTGTCCAGCCCAATTTGTTCCTGTATGATTCATATTATAAGTTCTAAGATTTGTATCATTATCTAAACTAATATGTGAAAAATTTATCTGTGCAGGATTTATCACCGAAGCATTTCCATCTGACCCATAAAAATTTGTTATGTTTTGATTGTAAGTTATGTTTCCACCAGTTGTAATAGGATCTTTAGTAATTTTTGGAAGAAATTCATTATCATATCCTAGATTTGCCGAAATAATATTTATAGATAACAATAGTAACACTATCAAGAATATATTTTTACTCCCCATTTTGAATACATAATTAAAAGATAGGCATATTTATAAATCTTTCAATAATTAAAGATATAATAGATTATCTTTTAATACCTTTTTTCTTCTTTTGAAAAGCCTTTTCAAGTATATCTTTGATCTTTTCCCTTTCTCCTTTTTGATATGTTCTAAGAAAATCCTCCCTATTTCTATCTTTTATTTTCATATTCTCCCTCTTTCTCTTTTTTCCTGGGGTGGATTAATACGATTTCCAACTAATAATTTTGTTTGATCTTCTTGTCTATCGTTGAACTTCTCTTTCTTTTTAATTCTATATTCTTTTGGTTTACTAAAATCTAACATTCTATTTTTTTAACCTCCTTATACTTTTATTAACACAATTTTTCCAGTTAAAAATTCCTTGCATCATTTTTTCTTTAATTCTTTTAATTTTTTAATAGTATATCCCGCACCAGAAATATTCGCAAAGGTTGGAAAGAATCCCCCAAAAGTATTAAGACCAGCATTTATTCCTGCTGTTGCTCTAGTTGCTGGTAAAGTATTTATTATCGTTCCACCTATTCCCAACCCCATACCAGCCATAGTCATTCCCCCAACTTCTGAAAATAGTTGTTTTTCTGGAGTTTTTTCTTTTTTTTTCATTTTTAAAAACCAAACAACCTCCCTGTCTCTTCTTGTTGAGGATGTTTTGTTAATCCATATCCAGAAGTTAAAGCATGATTAATTACTGGAAGGTTTTGTCCAGTTCCAAATGTTCTTTGTCCATTAAAAAAGGTCATTAAAAAAGCCTGTTGTTTAGTTGGAGTTAATGTTGGTCTCCTAAATTGTGCTTTAGGAATAGAGGGAGAACGTTTAGCCAATTTTTTGGATACTTTAAATCCCTTTGAAATAGTTTTTACAGGAATTTTATAATCTTTTGGAGGACTATCTTTTAATTCTAATTTTCTTGACGAAGTTTCAGCCCTTTCTTTGTTAGCCTTATCTTGTAGTTCCAAGTATCTTGTCTTGTCAGTTTCACTAAGCAAATTTAAATTTACTTTTGGGACTTTCTTCTTTGCCATTATAATCTAAAAAAGTAATTAATAACTAACTCCACCGCCATCTCTACTACCACCGAAAGCCATAAAGATAAGACTCAGGATAACAGAAGCTACACCTACTATTACAATAATTGTAAACCAATTACCATACTCAGCTAAACCTAATGAGGCATTATGTGACAAT
>Ga0307928_10004439_pt1 | contig 10641 bp, 19 predicted proteins | sample AceLakmetagen232_FD_201815 | JGI IMG/M metagenome (GOLD analysis project Ga0307928, IMG submission 201815) | Saline water microbial communities from Ace Lake, Antarctica - #232 | ecosystem: Environmental > Aquatic > Non-marine Saline and Alkaline > Saline | place: Antarctica: Ace Lake...
TGTTTTTATGTTCAATATAAAATCTTCTAAGGAAAATTCTAAGACTTCTTCGTTATAAGTTATAGACTCTGTAAAGAAACCATTGCTATTGAAAATCAGGCTTACGTATTCCAAAATACCCAGTGTATCTGAATGAAATATAAATGGTACTATATAATATCCTGCTACTGCTGTTGCTGTTGAGATGTAGTTGTTTATTGTTGTTGCTAGGCTTGATGTTGTTTGCGGGGAATTTGTTGAGTTAAATATCCCTGTCTGATCCCAAATTGAGGTATTATTTATTAATAATGTTATATTCTCTGGATATACAAAATTATCCCCATTTGTTAAAGTTATATTCATTACTAAATATCTACCTATGGGTGGTGTTACTGACCATTCTAAAGTTCCAGAGTTATTTGAATATTCCCAACTTTTTCCCCAAAAATTATTATATATATCATGATTTATAGTTAAATCAGTTTCTACAAACACCTTTATTTCACCAACCATTGGGACTGTATCTCTTTCTATAGAAAAAATTAATTCTTGTTCTCCTGTAATAAAGTTAGTAAAATCACATTCTCTCCATGTTCCTATATCACCAACATCTGCAGAACCAACATCACATTCGGCTAAAATTGAATCATTGTTTTTATATCTTACTTTATAATAAACATTTCCATTACATGATGCTGAATAACATTTCCACTTAAATGCTATTTTGTCTATTTCTTTATTCTTTACTGTTATATTTTGACCTTTTCCTAACGTATAATATATTCCCCAGTCTTGTATTTTTGTTCGAGTTGATCCTGGTGGATCTTCATTTAAAAAATAACTAGCTTTCCACCCACTCAAATTCAAATACCCGTTAGTAACAACTGCATTTTCAGGAACACTTAACCATCTAGTAATATTTTCATTTTCAGTAAAAGTTAAATTCTCACTAGTCAAACTATTATTAAAAGTATCTTCACTCCATCCACTTACACAAGGCAAAATACCCACTAGCAAACATACCACTACTATCATTAAAGTCTCTAAGAAACGCTTAGAGCTATCCATAAATTTTCTCCATGCCTGAAATATAGGCTTTATCTTCTATTTTCGTCCTCGTGAACATAACAAGGCTTAATAAGAATACCCAAGCTAAAACTATCCATTTCATATTGGATATTATAAGAACTAAGATTGGATAATTTGTTGCTACTACTGGGAAGTTATTACTAAACAATTCAAATACATTTGTATAAACTGCTGACATTAATAAAGCAAAAGCCCAAGCTATTAAAGATAAAAATGCATAGATTATTCCAGCACCAGTTTTAAATGCCAAGATTAAAGAAACTAACATTAAACCACCGACTAACATTGGTATCATATAATCAATATAAGAATAAGTTGTTGTTAATTGTGTTAAAGCATCAGTTACGCTTTCATTAGCAGGAGAATTAGCAACAGAAGTTCTAATCGCAGTATCAAATGCAGACCAAAAAAACATCATAATAAAAATAGTCATTGCACAGGCTAAGATAACTGCACCTACAGTTATTGGATCCATTATCGAAGCTTTTTTACCAAAACATGATGTCATTTTTTTTGATTCCTTTTATTTTATGTAGTTCTATATTTAAATTGTTATTGTCCCCCTCTTTTTCTCCAAAGAGTATTTCTATCTTTAATTTTCCTGTTTTTTCATCTCTTGTGATTTTAAAATCATCTTTTTTTAATGATTTTCTAACCTTTGCGAGTATCATTGAACATATATTTGATGCCAATGGTATCCACTCTAACCTTTGAACAGGATAGTTTGTTTGGTCTATCGCTATTTTATTTATTACTTCTTGCCATTCTGCCAACTCTTTTTTCAAGTTTGGATGTACATAACATCTTTCTGGTCTTTCATCTATCACTTTGTTTTAGTACGCCATCTTGCCTGGTCTTCTGTAAAACCACGATTCATTAAAGTTTCTATATTCTTTTCATCTGTCATATGTAGCAATGAATAAACTAAAACGAATAAAAACATTGGAAAATATCCTGCAGTTGAAACTACATATAAAACCCTAAACACAATTTCTAAAAATGGTATTGCTGTCAAAAACATTTCTGCAGTTTTCCAACATACCAATAAGAAAACATTGGCAATGATATAAGCAAAAGAAGTTAGCCCCATTCTCCATGCAAAACTATCAATTTCAAAGAGTATAAAAATTATTCCGCCAAGTAAAATAAATAAAATTATAATTAATCCTAAATAAACAGAAATTTGTGATCCGCTTGGTTCCTCTCCATTAGGAGTTATTTTAAAATTTGCCGAACCTGATTCTGAATTTCCATCTGGGAAGGTGCAGGTTAATGGAACTTGGTATTCTCCATTGATAGAGTTATCTTGTAATACGAAATTCCCAACTCCAGTATCAGTATAATTAGCATGGTTGTTTTCAATCATTAACGTTAAGTTTGGATAGATAACAGAATAATTACAAGTTGTTCCAGTTGGTGCATTACTGCCATCAAACGTAACTGGAAATGTAATTAATGAATCTACATCCTGTTTTAATGTTAATGCAGAAGAAAAAGATAGAGTGCTTACTAAAATAAAAGCACAAATAAAAAATAAAGATAATTTTTTCATATTATAGTAATAACTTTTTTATTTTTATAGTTATTGACCTAAGCAATAGGTGCGGAACCTCCTCCAATAAGTCCCTTACATTCAGCAACTCTTGCAGCAGTTACTGCTGCAAATTCTGACATTCCCATTTTAACTATAAAATATATCGAAACTCCAGCACAAATAGCTATTATTCCAAGTGTTATCCATGGTGCCCATTCTTGCAATGATTTTTTAATTGCTGCCCATCTAGAAATTCCTGCTCTTTGTTCAAGACCTTTAAATTCTAACATATGCATATTAATCAAGTGTATATCAAATTTTTTAATATCTAAATTTCTATATACTGTTGGTGGGATTACTGCATATTCGCTAGTACCATACCTGAACAAATGTACTGATAAGCTAACAATATTTTTAGGGTTTATTACTGGCATAGTTTCTCCTTTCCATTGTTGCCAAGTTTTAAATCCAAATAATACTGGTACTTCTTTAAGAAATAACATTTTTTGCATTCCGTCTTTATCTTTAAATTTACCTAATCTACAAATCATATGCGATCCGTCTGGATTTGAAATAAATGCTTTAATCTTAAAATTCTTCATATGATTTCTTTTCTTAATATAAAATCTTGTTCCAAAAAAACCACCTAAAATAACAGCTCCAAACAGCAATACTCTCATAACTGTTATAAATAATCCACTCGCCGCACCTGTTAATCCTGATATATCCATTATTTACCTCCTTTTATTTACCTCTACCGAGGGGGATTCCCATAAAGGAACCTTTTGATTTAGGTTTATTGTCCATATGTGAAACTTCACTCATTGAATATTGGCTTCTTAAATTAATAGCAGTAAATCCATCTCTTGATGACGCTGCAACATCCCAAACTAATCTTAATGCAGATTCTTTTATTGCTTCAACATCGCTTAAACCTATATTCCATTTATCTGAATTAAGATATAATGAATTAACTAAGGTCATATGAAAATAGAACATATCTTTTTTTATTTCTTCATCTGTCTTACAAGATAACTTAGAAATTTTTGTAACTGCTCCTTTCATTAAAACTAATAATCCCCTAACTCCTAATTCATTCATTGGGCTTGGTTGTCCTGGAGCAACTGGAACCCACATTCTTTCACCTGTTTTTTCATCTATTGTTTCAACTAATCCTCTTAAAACTTCTTGTGTAAATCTATCTAAATCCTTTTCTACATCAATTTGTAATCTTATAAATTCGGGATCTTGTTTTTCATATGATTGGGCACCATCATAAACATTATTTTCTTCTTGTTCCATTAATTTTATTAGAAGTAGCCTATATTTCTTAATATTAATTACTATTTAAAGTTAACTAATAATTTGGCTTTGTGTATAAAGTCTAAATTAAACTCCACTTTATACACAGACGCTACTTAATCCACAAAGCCTAATAATTTTGAAGTGGTTAAATATAAATTTCACACACTATCTAACCAAACCTTACCAAACTAAACCACGTTCTTCCTAATTAAGGTTAAATATAAATTCCATACCACACCGGACCAAACCGAACCTTACCACACCGGACCTTGCCGAACCGTATCATACCAGACCGCAGTCTTCCTAATTAAAGGTTAAATATAATGAAAAAAATAAATTAATATATGTTTGTATTCTTATTCTACTTCCTCAAAAGATGTAACTTTATAAACTTATGTATTTTAGTCTAAAATATATAGTCTAAGAAAGATTTATATAGTATAAAGTTAGTCTAATATTATGGACAATAAAATACCTAAAGATATTATAGAAGAATTAGATATTAACGATAATAGCGAGGATAAAAATGATTTTGAAGTTACAGCTATTGTAGAAAGCCATCAAATAAAGTTACCACTTCCTAAAAAATTAATTAAAATTTATGATTTAGAATTTAAAAAAGGGAAAAAATTAAAATTAACTTTTGATAAAAAAAGTAGGGAATTAAAATATAAAATTTAATATGGTAAATATATTAACTTACGAGAGGGCAATATTAAGTATTTTATTAAGAAATAGGGGCTGGTTAAACACAACTCAGATAGCAACAAAAAGTAAAATGAGCTGGAATACTGCATTAAAATATCTTAACAAGATGTATAATCGTGGATGGCTATCAAAGAAAGGAAATTATTGGAAAGCAAAAAGATAATTCATTATTTAGCTCCCTTTAACTTAACAGAGTATTAAAACATTACTCTATATAATTAACTACACAATTTTAATATAATCCCCAAGTATCTTTTCTTATTTTTCTTTTCGTTTTGGGTTTTTTCTTAACTTTTCTTCCCCTAGTAAATCGAAAAATTTCAAATCCAGTAAACTCTTTCTTTGTTGGAGCGGCTGAAGAAGTTAATCTACCGAGTAATCCAAATGCTGTTGGTCTTGCTACATATTTTTTAGGTTTTTTCTTTGATGTTATTTTCTTAGAAATAGTTTTTATCTTTCTATCTTTTTGTCTATCTGGTAATCCAAAATCAAATCCAAATCCTCCTCCCATTCCACCAAAATTAAAACCTAAATCGAATGCTGGAGTAAAAACTTGTGATTGTTGTAATCTTTGTCTTTGAAATGTTTTTTGCTTTGTTGCTGTTTTTGAAATAGTTGCAGATTTTACTCCAACGTCCAAAGCAGGAGAATATAATTGGGTTGAAATACTTTTTGATTTTGAACCACTTTTGACTTTAACTTTTTCTTTAATTTTAGGGGCTAAAATAGCAATAGATTTTATTCTAGAAACAGGCTCAAAAATAGGATCAAAGAAAGGAGTATTAATATTAAAAAATTGATTTAACATATCCTTTTGTCCTGGTTCTTGCATAGTAGAATAGGCAACAATTGGTTTTATTGTTTTAGGTTGGATAGTAATAGTTTTGCCAACTTGCTTAGTTAATTCTTCTCCAACTGTTGATGTGAAATCCCCAAAAGATGGAGTAGCAAATTCTTGTGCTTGTATTTGGGATAAACCTTGAAGATATTCTTTAGAACTTTTCTTTGAAACTTTAGTTATTATTAATCCAAAATCATCTTTAATTTTAGGAGCTTTCTTAAAAATGATTGATGTATCTTTGGGCTTAACAACTAATCTAGTTTTTAATGGTATTTCTATAAGATCTTCTGATATATCTACTACTTTAAATGCAGTGCTCTTTAACCCCTTTTTTGCAACTCGTTTTTCTAATCCATATGCAAGTAATTCACTTGGTCTATATCTATATGGTAAAATATCTCCCCAATATATTGCTTCTGGTGTTTTTGAATGAATTAATTCATGTGCTATTGTTTCTTGTTTTTCTTTACCGACTAATCCTTTTTGAATTTTAATTCTTGGCAATACTCCTTTCTTTGATCCTATTTTTGTTGGTTTCATAAACATACCAAGCATATCATCTGGTAATTCAGTTTCAAAAAATCTAGAACCAAATCTTTCTTTTGCATATTGTCCTGGTGATACTCTAACGGATTTTTCAATTATTTTTTGAGATTTTTTAAAACTAAAAAGAATATCATCTGATAATTCTGGATAAACTCTTTTACTAACTGCCTTTCCACCTTTACCAACTAAAAAATCTCCCATATCTTGGCTTACCCCACCAAAATCAAAATAACTTGTCCCTTTAGTAGATTTCAATGGTTGCATATATCCTCGACCATAAGTTCCAAAAAATTCAGGAATTTCTATCCCTTCAAATACTAATGGTCCTACTTTAGATTTAGCCCCAATAATTGCTTCTCGTTCTATTAGTCTCCATCCCTTATCCCCTACCTGTTCTGTAAATGGAAGAAATTTAACTTTTTGTTTAGCTTTACTGGCACCTAAAATAAAATCTGTTTTAGATTTTTGAATAATTGGGGCATCAACTAATAATTCAGATTCAAAATAAGGTGCCTTTTTTCTTGTTACTGATTTTATCCACTTCTCTTTACCAACACCATAAATTTTACCAATAGTTTTGGGTTCAGCTTTTTGTGCTTCTAAATATCTTAATACGTTTAACTCTCCACCTAATTTACCAGCCTTTTCAACTCCAGAGGAAACTGCTCCTAAAAGATGTAAACCCGCTTCACTACGATAACCTTTATATTTTTGTAACATTGGAGATTCTGTAACTTCTTTTCCTGTTAAATACTCTCCCCATGCTTCTCCAATATCTAAAAATGCTGCTTCTTTTGTTGGTTTTTTTGTTACTAATCCTATACCCCTTGCTGCACCATAGGCTAAAGTTCCTGTTTGACCAGCTAATGCATTAGCTAAAGTATATCCAGCAATATCTGCTGCAACTGTTCCATATTTTTTTACTAAGTTTTCTCGTTCAAAAACTCCTGGAACATCTGGATATTTTTTATATATCTTTTTTGCCTTTGTGTCTAATTCAGTTTCTAATTGCTTTACATAAGAATTGAATGTTTCCTGTGCATCTTCAATTTTAACTTTTCCAGAATTTACATCAGATTGCAATTTCTTAAATTCTTTGTTTACTTTTATATCTATTTTATTTTTTTCAGTATTAATTTCTTTTTCACGACTTTGTTGTTTTTCTCTTTGAATATCACCATAAGTTTTTTCTTTTATCTTTACTTCTTTTAATCCAGTTGGATAATCTGTACTTATAGTCCCAAATTGAGGTTCAAAATAACTTGTTTCTTTCTGTGCTATTTTCTTAGCTTTAATATCTGATGAATATAAAAATGGATCAAAAAATTCTAATGGTTTTCCTTTTTTTAATTTTCCAAAAGCTTGTTTAGTTGATTCCCAATAAGGTTGTTTATATCTTTGAGCATCTAAACCAGTATCTCCTACACCAACTGCCATAACCGATAAGGGTTTTGGTTTGGGTTGTGGTTTTGCAATAGAATAACCAAAATATTTATCTTGAACTTTTCTTTGTTCTGGTGTTAAATCCTTTTGTCCTAATTGCCTTAATCTTTCTTGAAAATCTTGCGGTGTTGTTACTTGTTGTCTAGCTGCAATTGCTTTTTCTCGTCTTTCTTGTAAAAGTCTATCACGTTCTGCTTTTCGTTCTGCTGCTATTCTTGCGGTTTCTATACGAGCTTGTTCTGCTTTTTTTTCAGCTGCTATTCTTGCAGCTGCCGCAGTATCATAACTTGTTGACGGATCGTATCTGCTTCTACCCGATCTTCCATAATCTCTACCTGCTTCTACTGTTAATCCAGAAGTATAAGATGATGAAGCAAGTTCTGGGCTTCCAGTTACTGTTATTTTACCAGTAATAGGATCTTTTATATAATATAAAGTAGTTGAACCAACCGTTCCTGTTTTATATTTTTCTTTGTTATTGGAAGAACCTCTTGATGAAGAATTACCACCTCTACTTGGTACTATAGTTCTACCTCTACTATCTTTTCTAGAACCTGTTGGGGCAACTGGACCATATACTTTTTTAGGTACTATGGTTCTACCCCTACTATCTTTTGTAGAACCTGTTGGAGCAACTGGACCATATACCATTATTCTATTTCCTCCATAATTGTTTCCCCAGTTTTCCTAAAATGTTCTAAACTATATCCTTGTGGGACAGGTCCTTGATAACTTTCCGTTGTGTTATTTTTAACTTCCGATCTATTATTATAAAAAATCATAGATACATAACTAACCAAAACTAAACAAAGCAGACATATTGTTAAAATTTTCATTGTTATTATATTGATGAATGAATTTAAATAGTTATTGTCCTTATTTTAATATCTTTAGCATTAAAATAATTGCTAAAAATAAAAAACTTCCAAGTATAATTAATTCTCTATACATTACTTTACAAGAGTAAAGTATTATTGAAATTATAAATAATAAAATAGAACTCCAATAAAGTTTTTCTTCTTTAATTTGTTGGAGTAAGTCCATCATAATCTTTTTTTGGTTTCTTTTTATCAGATTTATAAAAAACCCAAAGTCCTGCAATAATTAATATTCCAAGTAATCCTGAAATTAACATATTACTTCCAGAGGGATTTGATATTGTTGTTTTAATTGTTGTAGAAAAAACTACTGATATTAATAACGTACCAACCAATGCTATCCATTTATTCATTTTTTTACCCCCTTTCTAAGTCTATCTAATAATCCATAATCACAAATAGCACCAATACCTAATTGCTCTCTTTGTGTTTCTAGAACTGGATAATTCGGGTATCTATCATAAAATCTTTCTTCTCCTATTCTATATTTTGGTTCCATTTTTTTAGTATTAATTATCTCCCTTGACTAAATTTATTATTTTATAATTAGCATCTCTCCATTTCTTCCATCCTTTTTCGTTTCCTTCAAATTGTCTTTTTCTAGCAGTATAAAGTTGTTTAGCTTTTTCTAAATTTTCTCGTCTTATTCTGCTATCATGTGTTTCTATCGCCATTTTCGTCATCATCCAAACAGTTGCCGCAATTAAATATCCAATTAGAAATGCCAACATTATCATTATGATTGGCTTTAATAAATCCATTAATGCTGTATTATCAATTGTTATTATTGTCATTGTTTTGGTTAATGTTTCGCATTTTTATAGCTATTATTATTATAATTATATCTACAATTGCTGTTCCTAAAAGAAGTATAATTATTGTTTTACTCATCGTCAATCTCCGAGATAGCGAACTCTTTTTTTAATTTATTAAAATAATATCTTTTTAAATTTAATGTAAATATAATAATTCCTAAAAATCCTGTAACAAATCTTAGAAAACCATCATTAAATGTATTACCATCTACTATCCAAAAACATAATATTATAGCGGATGGGATCGCAAGTAACATTAATAAATAAGCATATTTTTCATTAAATTTATATTGTAAGAATTTTTCAACTCTTTTATTATATTTAAGTTCTTTATCATTCTTATCAGATAATTCTTCTTGTTCTTTATCAAATTTATTTAATAATCTTTTAGTTTTATTCATCTTGTTTTTCATGTAATGTGTCGCCTAATATTTTCATTAGATTTAAAATTCTATCTTCTTCATCATTAAGTTCTTTCAAAACTTTTTCTTTAGTTTCTCTTATAGAATTTAAAATAAATAAATCTGTTTGGAAATTCTCTATGGTAGCATTTCTAGTTTGCATCCAAAAATCTTGGTATTTATCTTTTCCATCTAATGTTATAAAGGGCTTCATTCAGATACCTCCTTGACATTTAATGCGTCTTTAGATTCATGTAAGGCGTCTTCATCAATAATCTTTCTCAACTTACCAACTAATGAGATTTTACTTTGTGTATTTTTCTTTGACCATTTTATATCTTTAATTGCAGTAGCTAATGCTTTTTTATAAAAATCTCTTTCGGAAATAATTCTTTTTATTATTCCTGTTGAATTTCTAATTTTGCCCTTATCTAATATTACCTTTTTTTGATAATCCATAACTTCTTTTAATAACATCTCTTCCCTTTTTTCTTTTGGATATTTACACTCAAAACAGATAGGCTTCCATTCCTCAATTCCATTACAAAAGTGTTTAGAAAAATCTTCCATTAGTCTACTACCTCCTCGACATTTGATGCGAACTTATCATAAATATTTTCTAAATCACTTAGCAAAGACTCAAGTCTATCTTTTACATCTTTAACTTCTATTTCATCTGCCATATCTATTGCTGTTTGAATATTATTTATTATTTGTTCAAATCTTGTTATTCTATATTCTTTATTCATTGTTTCACCTCGACATTTAAAGCGTCTTTAGTTTTCTCTGGAAGAGTTTTCTTTTTATCTTTTACTTCTAAAATTAATGGTTGTAATCCAACAGCCATTCCACAATCTAAACAAATACTATATTCTGTTCTTTCCCACCGATTAGGGTTGCTGTTAGACCAAAAAAGTTTTCTTGTGTTTGTGTGTTCGCATTTCATAGGATTATAATGGAATTATAGTTTATATAGTTATCGGTTATTCTTCGACATCTCATTCTAAAGCGAACTCCTAAATATAAATAATGGTTCTCTCTTCTTCCCTTTTCCAGCTATTGAGGATAACACTAAATAATAAGTATCTACAAAATCAAATCC
>Ga0307928_10004440_pt1 | contig 10636 bp, 11 predicted proteins | sample AceLakmetagen232_FD_201815 | JGI IMG/M metagenome (GOLD analysis project Ga0307928, IMG submission 201815) | Saline water microbial communities from Ace Lake, Antarctica - #232 | ecosystem: Environmental > Aquatic > Non-marine Saline and Alkaline > Saline | place: Antarctica: Ace Lake...
GAAAAGGCTGAATTTTCGGTGCCGGGGAAACATTCAGTTGATAGTTTAGGAAAATATTGCACCAGAGCTTTTATTTATCCAGATGATCCTAAAGATGCAAAAATATTAGCTAGAGAATTGGGAGAATTATTCGAGGTAGCATGGGAATTAGATTTTCGGAAAGATGAGGGAACATTTATGTATAAGGCTAAAAAAGAAGATTATTATGGAAAAGGCGAAGACTTTCTCATCCTCGTGGAAAATATTCCGACTCCTCCAAATTGCGAAATAAAGAAAAAAATCAAAACAGTCAACTGTTATGAAAAGGTATGCAGCCAAGATGATGTAGTAGTAAAATAGAAGGAGGATCAGATGAATAAAATAGAAGAACTAAAAATAAATTATGTAAAAAAATGGCAAAGACTTGAGGCTAGAAGAAATAATCTCGAAGAAAGAATCTCGAAATGGGAATCTGAATTGAAAAATATACAAATGCCGGGTTGGATAAATATGATTATTGAACCGATAGCAGAAATGATGGTTAAAAAATTACCAGAAAGAAGATTCGAGATTCTTGGCCCATTCGGTATATGTGCAAGAACATCAATCCATTTCTATAGAAAAGGTATACAAAAAGAAAAGGAATTTGATGCCGATAACTGTCTTTCAATATGTTTTGAGCCTGGGGATTTAGACAAAGGAGAAGTAAGAATAGTAAACGAAGAAATTAATACCGGTAGATTCAAACAAGGAACAATTGGAGAGATGAATGGAATGAATCATCCCACTCAAGAAATGGTTAATGATATAGATTGGCTTTTAAATTGGGCTAAGAGATAAAAGGAGGAAAATGAAATGTATGTGTTCAAAGATGGAGATGCCAGTAAAGGTAGGAGTTTACCAATCAAAATATGGGCAAAAGAAGGAGAAATTGAACAAGGAGCTTTGGACCAGATAACAAATGTGGCCTATCTTCCATTTGCGTATCATCATATAGCCTTAATGCCAGACGCTCATCAAGGTTATGGAATGCCTATTGGGGGTGTTGCTGCCCTCAATGGAGCAATAAGCCCTAATATGGTTGGAGTCGATATCGGTTGTTTTACTGGAAATACTAAAGTTCCTTTGTTAAATGGAACTCAGAAAACATTAAGGGAACTGAAAACGCTCAACAAACCTTTCTTCTATGTATACTCTTTAACAGGTTCTGGTAGAGTTGTTCCAGGAAAAGCAACTGCAATAAAAACATACGACAAAAGTATGAAGCGAAAACTTCTTGAAATAACAATTAGTGGTGGAGAAAAAATTAGGTGTACATTAGATCATCGATTTATGTTAATAGATGGTAGTTATAAAGAAGCTCAATATTTACAACCATTTGATAGCTTAATGCCGTTATATAGAAGCTATGAAACAAAGGACGGTTATGAACACGTCAAAACAACTAGTGGGAGTAGCCATCCAACACATAGGATAGTTGCGGAGCATTTTTTAGGAGTAAAACCATATGGATGGCATACTCATCACAAGGATGATAACTGGTTTAATAATGACCCTAGCAATTTAGAGTATAAAGATAATAGATTGCATAGCAGTGAACACAGGATAAATAATCCAATATTTGGGACCGAGAAATTTAAACAGCAGAGGTTAAAAATCTTGGGAGAAAAAGGATTTTACGATGAGAGCCTCTATCCCAGAAAAAGGGAGACTGCTTTAAAAAATTTGCGTATCTTGCAACAATCCCCTAAGTGGAAGAAAGCTTCAAAAGAAGCCGGTAAGAGAAACGGGAAGTTCTTGAGCAAGTTTAACAAAATAAATAATGCTACTCCATTTACATGTGCATGTGGACGAGTTGTTTATGGTAAAGGGGCATTTGCGAGACATCAAGGTGTATGTCAAAATACTCAAAATCATAAAGTATTATCTATAAAGCCACTTGCAATTACAGAAAGTGTATATTGTTTACAAGTAGAAAAGTACCATAATTTTGCTTTAGCAGCAGGAGTATTCGTTCATAATTGCGGAATGAGAGCTATTAAGACAACTCTTCATCCGAATGATATATCAACGGAGGACTTGAAAGATTGGATGTCAAAGATAAGAGATGTAGTACCTGTAGGCGTTGGAGCAGAGAATAAAAGACCCAATAAGAAGGATATGCCAGATTCTATTAAGAATATTATGAATACAATCTTCATCAAAGATTCTATCACTCCTATTGTATATAATGGCTTTCAAAAAGCTACAAAACAGCTTGGAACTCTTGGAGCAGGAAACCACTTTATTGAAATCCAAAAAGGTGGGGGAATGGGTGCAACTAAAGAAAATGATGGGTTTATCTGGATTATGGTTCATTCTGGAAGTAGGCGGTTAGGTTTTGATGTAGCCGAGCATTATAATAAGAAGGCTATTGCACTTAACGAGAGTTGGCATAGTAAAGTTGAAAAGAAAATTGAACTTGCTTTTCTACCAGTTGACTCAAAAGAAGGATATAGATATAGCAAAGAAATGGATTGCTGCCTTGACTACGCTAAGGCAAATAGAAAAGTAATGATGGATAGGATAGTAGAGAGCATAGATGCATTTGAAGTTGAGTATGAGGTGGACGTTCATCATAATTATGCTGCTCATGAAAATCACTTTAATAGGAATGTCTGGGTGCATAGAAAGGGTGCTATAAGAGCAAGGGCAAAAGAAATTGGAATTGTACCTGGAAGTCAAGGAACAGCAAGCTATATTGTCAGAGGCTTGGGGAATCCAGATAGTTTCTGCTCAGCATCTCACGGAGCAGGTAGGAAAATGAGTAGAAGTAGGGCACGAAAAGAATTAGTATTAGATGATGTAATTAGAGGGCTTGATGAAAAGGGCATCATACATTCCGTACGATACCAAAAACAGGTTGATGAAGCTCCACAAGCATATAAAGACATAGACAGAGTAATGGAAAACCAGATTGATTTAGTAGAGATAGTATATAAATTAACTCCACTAGCTGTGGTAAAAGGATAAAAGGAGTTTACAATGGGAGATAAACGTAATAATGTTCTATTTGAGGAAACAGAAACGCAGGCAATGAAGAGAATGATAAGGGAGAGCAAATATGAATTTATCAGATGCCCAGATTATAAACGAGGTTTGTTTTATTGCAAGAAAGGAAACGGATGTAAAAACACAAAAATTCACTATGGAGCTTATGGTGGAGAATATCCTAGGTGCGATGGTAAATTTTATGCGTGTATTATTTGTAAGCAGAAATTTGAGTGCAGAACTCAAGCAATTACTTGTTACCTCAAGCATGAGGATAGTAGGTAGTTATGGAATAAAGAAAAATCCTGGTGACATTGATGTTGAGTGTTGGAGATTGGACTATCAGTCAGTAATTAAGGACTTGATTAAGATTTATCTGTTGACAGGACTGAAAGTTCATTGTTTTTGTTATGGTTACGATTGGTTTTTTTATAAAGAAACGTCAGAATATAGAATACTTTGTGCTCCTAAATGGATTAGGATTCTTCACAAGACAATTTGGTCTAATGATTTAACACGTAAGAAACGATAAAATAAAAGGAGTTTACAATGAAAATTTCTATAGTTGCAATTGCCCATAAGGGACTTATCGATGAAGTTTTAGTATTTGAAAATGCTAAAGAAGCTGAAAAAAAATATCATAAATTGTTAGAAAAATTTAATTTCGATGAAGATGATATTCAGAAATTTGATGATGTTGAGACAAAGTAAATTATAAACTTATCCTATAAAATATGCTTGTGGACTGGGGCTAGACTATACTTGACATCTAGCAGGAAATTTGCTAACTTATTGCTTGACAAATAATAAAGTTATGATATAATGGAGAAAAATATTGGGAGAGACAATTAATGTCCGTTAAACAAAAGACTCCAGGTGATGTTATCAAAGAGCTGAGACAAACTTTTGGTTTGACTCAAGAGGAATTCGCCGGGAAAGTAGGGATTACTCAGGAAATGGTTGCTGGTTTAGAAAATAATCGGCATAAGCCATCGTATCAGACTCTTCATGGAATTATTAAAGCATTTCAAATTGATCCTAAAGTTTTCTTTCCTGAAAAAGTTTAAGATGAATTAAATATAATATACAAGGAGCAAGATTAATGAAAACGAAACGTAAAGTTGGAAGACCAGCCGGACGAAAAATAAAGACAGGAGCTACCCCAAAACTTTGGCGTCCATCTGAAGCCAAATCGGAAGTAGCCAAAAAACGAAAACGAGATGAGAGAGGTTATTATCTAGGTAAAAGGCAATTGAGATTTGATATTAACTACGAACCAGAGGAGCAAATGTATTATTTAACAGCGATAAGTGGAGATAAGCAAATTGACCAAAAAGAGCAAAAGAGTGGGATGGATGGGATAAAAACATATATGGAAAGAATCTTTAGGAATTGGAGAGCAAATTTAGAATAATTAAAGACGAAAGAAAAATTTTAAAATAAATAGATAAATAAGGAGTGAAGATGGCTGAAACAACTGTATTAGAAAAAAAGATTTTTGCTTTTATGGAATCAAGAGAAGTAAAAGAAGAGCTTAAGTCTGGATTAGATAAAGCAAGAGCAAAAGAGAGAGAAGCTCAAAGCGAACTTCTTGAAATTATGGAATCTCAAGATTTGAAATCAATTCGTCATGAGAAATTTGGTTTGATTACATCAGCAGTAAAAATTTTTGGTAAAATCATTAATATCGATAAAGCAAAAGAATATTTTGAGGAAAAAGGATTAGACCAGGAACTTTTTAAACTTACTCTCCAAAAAGGTCGGTTGAATAAACTTATAAATGAAATGCTTGATGAGGGAAAAGTTTTGCCGGAAGGGATAGGGTTCTCACCTACTAAGTATATTTCCGTGAGAAAAGGATAAAAGAAGGAGGCGTAATTGGCATATTTAGAAATGCATGGTCCTAATTCTGTGGCTCTTAAATGCACATTCCATGAGCGAGATCAGGCAAAAGCAATTGGAGACTATCATTGGGACAAGGCATCAAAAAAGTGGATTTTTCCACTAACTAGAGAAACGATTAGAAAAACACGTCAAGAGTTTAAAGGTATAGCTATAGAACCAGAAATATTTACTCACCTAACACAACAGACACATTTTCAAGACAAGATTGTAGAAATTAAAAAACTAAAGGATTGTGAAGTTGATGAAAGTTTTATTAAAGGGAATCTTTATCCTCATCAAAGAGTTGGGGTAAAGTTTTTGGAACAGTTTGATAAGGCTTGCGTCTGGGACGAAATGGGTCTAGGCAAGACGCTTACTTCTATAGCTATTGTTCTTTGGAGAAAAAAGAAAGGAGAAGTGAAAAAGTGTATTGTTCTGGCTCCTAAATCATGTAAGGAAACTGTTTGGGCTAGACAAGTAGAACAATTTACTAATGAAAAAGTATTAGTGGTAGAAGGAACAAAGAAAAAGCGGAAAAAGATTTATGAAAGATTTAAAAAGGAAAATATTTTATTCTTGATTTTTGGATATGAGACTTACCGAGTTGATCATTCTCTTTTGAAAGAATTGGAAATGATTAATAATAATGGCAATGGAGCAGAAATGCTTATTCTTGATGAGGTTCAAAAAATTAAGAATATTAAAGCTCAGATTACAAAGGCTGTGGCAAACACCCATGTTCATTATACAGTTGCGTTGACGGGAACGCCAGTCTACAATCGAATCGAGGACATTTTCTCACCAGTTAATATCATTAAACCTGGACTCTTAGGTTCAAGTTATTGGAGATTTAGCGATCATTTTCTTCGTATGGGTGGTTATGGCGAGCACCAAGTAGTTGGGTATCAACATCTTAAAGAACTTCGAGAAAAAATAGAGAGTGTCAGTATAAGAAGAACTACTGATCAAGTTTTGGTTCTTCCCCCCAAACATTATGAGGATCGGGAATTAGAAATGACGAATACTGAACAGAAACGAGTCTATGAAGAAATGAGAGATGAATTATTTACTTGGGTTAAAAATATGGACGACCAAGAAGTTAAAGTTCAAGCTTCTCAAATTTTGTCGAGAAATATTAGACTTTCCCAGATAACAAATGGATTTATAACTTCTCAAGCATTAACTAAGCCAAAATGGTTTAAAGATTCTCCAAAAATTACTGAGATAGATGAAGTTTTGGAAAGTTATGCTGATGAAGGCGTAGTAATTTTTACTCGATGGATTCCAATGGTTCACAATCTTTATAACAAATACAAAGAAAAATATAATGCTGTATATCTCGCCGGAGAAACACCAGATAAAATGCGAGTTGAGAATATAGATAAATTTCAAGATGGAACTTCGAAAGTTTTTATCTGTCAAATCCAAGCAGGGAGTCTAGGGATTAGCCTAAATAGGGCAAAAATTGTTATCTTTACTGATAAAAGCTTCCTATCTTTGGGTTTGTTAAAACAGGCGGAAGCTAGAGTTTATCGTAATGGGTTAAAACATAGTTGCACTATTATAAGCCTGCTTATAAATGGTACTATAGATATAAACTGGAAAAAATTAATTGAGAAGAAAGGAAAATTAGCTAAAGAGGTAATAGTAGATAGACCAAAAATGAGTCGAGAGGATTGGTTGAGTTTGGTAAGTAAATAATTTAAGGGAATAGTTGTTGTTTTTGGGATTTAGGATAAAAATAAAAAGGAGTCTCAATATGAACGAATCAGACAAAAGAGCAAGTTTTAAAAATTTTCATGTTAAACGAGTTGAAATGTATGGAGATTTTATGGTTTTGTTTTGCAAGAGCATTACTCAAGTAAAACAAGGAAGAAATATAAAAGGCCTAAAGGATAGAATGATTCAGGAAATGGCTATTAAAATTCGAGAATTTAATGCAAGGGCCAGTGTTCTTGCTTCCGACGAAGTATTATTATCTCTAAATGAACATGACAGGATTTCTCGAGAAGCTTTAGTTACAGGGAATATGATGCCGGTTTTAGCTCATTTTACAGATGTTTGTTTAAAAATGCGTCAAGATATTAATCCAGGAACAAAAATTACTAAAATAGACATCTTAAAGACCATTGTAACTGATGTAGATGAACAGCCAGAGTTGGTAAAACTAATCACACAATAAAAAAATAAAATAAAAAAAGGAGAGATAAGAATGCCAAAAGAAGAAGGTCTTACAGGAATATTAGGCGAAGGTAAAAAAGAAAAGTCTAAGGTTCCAACCGAAAAAGAAAAAGCACAAGTTCCGTCTACTGGAAAACCAGAATTTGTTCCAGGGACAGAAGAAGAATCGATAGAAGATATGGTAATGCCTCGATTGAGATTGCTTCAATCGGTATCTACCGAAGTAGAGACAAAAGAATCTGAGTTGGGAAAAATTAGACATTCTCTAAGTGGAGAAGAATGGGAAAAAGTGCAAGTCATCCCCTTGTTCATAAGAAAATCTCGAATCTGTTTCGATTCTGATAATGTTAAAGGTGCACCAAAGTGTTTTGCGCCTGATTCTATTAAGAATCGTTCCGGGGAAAGATGTTTGGAAGAATGTCCATTTAACGAAGCTTGGAAATGGAAAGATAATGAACCTCCTCAATGTGATCTTGTAAGAAGTTTCCCTTCTTTAATTTTAAAGGATGGAAAATTAACTAAAGGCATGGACTTTGCAGCGATGAATTTTGTAAAAAGCTCGACTCCAGCAGCTACGACTCTCATCTATCTGAGGCAGAAAAGTGGAGATCCATATTGGAATTATGTCTATGAACTCTCTACTGCTTTGAAACCTTTCACTAAGGGATCGGCATATATTTTCAATATCCGACAGGTTAGGGAAACGACAGAAGAAGAACGAGAAAAAGCAAGGAAGATATATTTCTCGATTAGGGGCAAAGCAGTACGCGAAGAAGAAGTTGCCGGTGGTGACGATAATTTTGATAAGGAAGGATAGGATCAAACAGATAAAGCCTGCTCTGTGGTAAGATGCATGCTCACCTACCTTGGTGAAATTCCAAGCAGAGCAGGTTACATAAAGGAGAAAATATGGCTTTTAGTGATTTGGGGAAGTTACTTGAGATAGTTGAGTATATTGTTCGGGTAATGGAAAAGAATACTGGGTTGGAGGTGAATGTAAGAAGTGATGATATAAATTATCTAAATAATAAGATAGCAGGGTTAAAACAGAAAGAGGGATTTAAATAGGAAGAAATAACCTATTGACTGGATAACTAATAAGGAGATGAGGTGAATAACAATCTGGATGATTTAATCTCTCGAGTTGATATTAAACGATTTTATGAGGAAAGAATTAAAGTAAAAGGCAAATCTGGTGATGAGATTACGGGTTTATGTCCATTCCATAATGATAAAGAGGCTTCCTTCGCAGTAAATGCTACAACAGGGTTGTGGAAATGTTTTGCTCCAGCTTGCGGAGTTTCTGGTAATATTATTCAGTTCATCGAAAAGTTAGAAAATGTTTCTTTTAAAGAGGCTGTAGATATTTTGGCTAAATTTACTGGAGCTTCCTTGCCAATTCATAATTCAATCAAAAATCATAAAGAAGATATCCGACCATTGATTGATTCTAAACTTCCCGACAAATATTTAGAGAATTTATTAAAAGCGAAAGAAGTTCTCAATTGGATTCAAGAAAAACGAGGTTTATCTTTAAAAATAATTAAAAAATATAAGATTGGCTGGAATGGTCTTAGAAATACTATCCCAATTTATGATGAGAAAAGCATCCTGCGTAATATTCGGCTTTATCATCGAAAAAAAGAACCAAAACTTTTAAGTTATAGAAACAAGAAATTTGCCTATGGTGAAGGAAGAATTTATGGTTTGGATGAATTGATTAAAAGATTAGATGAACCTGTTTTAATTCTGGAGGGAGAATTCGATAAATTAATTACATCGCAACATGGATTTTTAGCAGTTACTGGGACCACGGGGGCCGGGACTTTTAAACCTGAGTGGAAAGATTATTTCAAAAAACGAGAAGTTGTTATTATTTATGATATGGATCCTGGGGGAAGGCTTGGAGCAGAAAATGTTGCTCGAGCTTTAACGGGAATTGCTTCTTTAGTAAAGAATGTTGAATTACCAGTTAAAGGAATAAAAGATGATAAAGATATTTCTGATTACTTTCTTAAACACGGTGCCAGCACAAAAGATTTAAAAAAACTTATCAAAGAAACTCCAATTTTTAAAGTTGAATTAGAACTTATAGATGAGAAGACTCCAAGAGAATTAAAATCATTTATTCAAATAGATTTGACTCAATATATCGATCATCGAGTTCGGGTTCCTCTGACTGTAAGTGGAGAAACTTCTGAAGCGTTTCACGGAATATTTAAATTTAGAGTTGATTATTGTCAAAGACAAGAAAAGGGAGGATGTAATCGATGCCCGAGAGATAGAATTTTTACTATCTCTCCTGGTGAAAAAGAATTTATAGAAAGTTGCATGTCCTCTGATACTCAAGTGATTGGATTTCTTAGACACAGAATATGTCCTTTTGGTCAAAAGCCTCATATCGAAATTTTGGAAAAATCAACTGTCAGAGAATTTTTCGCTACTCAAAGAACGAAAAGATTTTTTTCAAAAGTCGGAACGATTGGCATAGATGAACGGGGATCTGAATTGATAGAACGAAAAGTTTATTTTGTATCTGATAAATTTGTTCAACCTCAATCATATTTTGCAACTGGTTATATACGTACTCATCCTAAAACTCAACAGGTCTGCCTTTTGGCTACTAAGTTAGAACCGATTGAAGAAGAATATGAATCATTCTCTTTAAATGATGAATCTAAGGATAGTCTAAAACAAATTCAGGGATTAGGACCAATGGAATTAATAAAAATTCTCAGCAAAGAAATTCTTTATCTCAAGCATAGGAATGAATTAATATTAGCGGTTCTTTTAACTTATTGTTCTCCTTTAAGAATTCGTTTCAATCAAATTGATATTAGAGGTTGGATAAATACTGTTATTGTAGGGGATTCAGGGACTGGGAAAACTGCCATGGTCTCACGTCTAGCTGATTATATTGCAATAGGCGATATAGTTTCAGGACTTTCCGCCTCTCGTACTGGTATAACTTATGGCCTCAGGGAGCACGCTCAAAAAGGTTGGATGATTAAAATTGGTCGTTATCCGGCAAATTCTCGAAAAATCGTTTGTATAGATGAAATCCAGTATATTAAGGAACGGGATGTTCGAAGTTTAGGTAAAGCAATGGATGAAGGTTTCTTGACTATTGATCGTATAGCTGAAAAGACTTTAGAGAGTATGACTAGATTGATAGCTCTGGCTAATCCTAAAGAAGATAAAGTTATGGACGATTTGATGTTCGGTTGTGAAGGCTTGCGGGATTTATTTGATAAACCAATTATTAGAAGATTTGATCTAGCTATCTGTTTAACTGCGGGAGAGATTAAATCAAAAGAATTGAATTTACCAAATGTTGAGATTGCTTCAGATAAAGTTTCAAAAAAAATGTTACAGGATTTAATTTTCTGGGCTTGGACTCGATCTCCAAAATCAATTGAAATTTCTAAGAAAACAACTGAAAAAATTTTGGACTGGTCTACTTCTCTTACTGATAAATTTGGGAATGCTTCAGATGTTCCTTTAGTATCCCCAGGAGATTTTTCTAATAAACTTGCTCGTATAGCAACGGCTTATGCAACTC
>Ga0307928_10004441_pt1 | contig 10636 bp, 14 predicted proteins | sample AceLakmetagen232_FD_201815 | JGI IMG/M metagenome (GOLD analysis project Ga0307928, IMG submission 201815) | Saline water microbial communities from Ace Lake, Antarctica - #232 | ecosystem: Environmental > Aquatic > Non-marine Saline and Alkaline > Saline | place: Antarctica: Ace Lake...
GTTTAAATTACATGTCGCTTATTGGGTGCCGATACATACAGACCCGCAACTTAAAATGCTGAAATCGCTTGTAAAAGGTAAAACAATCATATTTTTTAATGCCGCATATGATTTAGCTATTATTAAAAAATATGGCGTTATTGTATCGGAGAACAAGGTACGCGATACTATGATTGCATGTTTTTTTCGCGATATAATTGGTTATAAACGTAATGCTGGATTAAAAGCCCAAGCACAAGAAATTTTATCGTGCTATACTGTTGAATTAACGGCTATTTTGGAAGCTAACACCGGTAACAAAGTAAAAAGAGATGAAGTAAAATTCACAGATTTAACAAAATGGCAACAACGGATTTACGGATGTCAAGATGCGGATATCACATTGCAATTATGGGAACACGCATCGATACAAAAAGCTATTAAATCGATGCCCGGTATTTGGGAATTAGAACATCAATTGATACGTCCTATAATGCAAATGTATAAAAATGGTGTCGGTGTCGATCTTGAACGCAATGAGGAATTGGATCGTATTTTAATCACAGAATGTGAAAAATGTAGTGCGACAGCGGAGCAATTGGCGTTTAAGGATTGTTCCACTATCGTTGTGCTCGATAAAACTTTATTTGAACATGAAGAATTGGCACGATTAACCAAAAAGAATGGTCTTAATCTCGGGTCTTTCAAACAAAAACAAATATTATTATTTGATTTATTGGGATTAAAAGGAACGCGTCCTACTAAATCAGGATTCAGTACTGATCAACGCGCTTTACAAAGTATAGAAAATGATCATAAAATAGTGCCTATTATGATGCGATACAGTAAACTTGCATCGCGTCGTAATGCGTATACGAAAAAAATGCCAAAGTTGATAAATCCAGCCACAGGGCGTGTGCATCCCACACTATGGGCAACGGGCGTAAAATCAGGTAGATGGTCGTGCTCCAATCCTAATCTTCAAGGCGTAAGTAAAGACGATACCGATGACGACCCCGCAAAGATTCGTGAGATATTTGTAGCAAATAAAGGAAATTTATTGACAGCCGCTGATTATTCACAAGTAGAACTTCGCATTGCGGCATCATTATCACAAGAGCCAAAAATGTGCAATGCGTATATGACAGAGAATGCGGATATCCATAGGGACACCGCCGCCGAGATTTTCGGGATTGATGCAAAAGATATAAGCGACCATCAACGCAAAGTAGCCAAAATCGCTAATTTTTCTATTTTAATAGGCATTACTGCTAATATGTTATCCGCGCGTAATAGAGATATCATACCGACGACAGAAGATGCGAAAGATATTATTGATCGTTGGTTCAAAAAATTACCTGTTATGACACGTTGGATCGATAATATGTATCGACATGTGCGAATACACGCTGAAATGAAAACATATTTCGGCCGTATACGCCCATTTCCAAATGTACTTAATCCCTCCCCTGAGATAATATCACAGCAATTGGCCAGATGGAAATTCGATGAATGGATTAAACGATACTCATATGAGGAATTATTAGAGATAGCAAAACATAATTATATCAATAGTTGTGAACGTAGGGGATTATCTCATATAATACAAGGAACAGCGGCAGACATAATGAAAATCGCTATTATACGTACTGATAAGTTGATACGTAAAACAAAAATGCCTGCTAAGATGCTATTAACGGTACATGATGAGTTAATATTCGAGCATCCGGCGGAAGTAAAAAATGAATTACATGCGTTATTGCATGAATCTATGACATTCAAACAGATTGGCCCCGGTTGGGTACCATTAACTGTCGATATCGGTAGTGGTAAGAATTGGAGTGAAGCACATTAAGGAGATATATATGAACACCGTCGAAAAAATGACAAACGCGATCGACAATGCTACATTGAGTATTTGTCGATATATAAACACCGTTAATAAAGATGAGATAGTATCTGAGGCGGACAATGAAATTAAACGCATTCTTACGGATTTAATTCTTGAGGGGGAGGGAATAAAAAATGAAAGCTAAAATAAAATTTTTAATGGGTAATCGTGATGAATATATATTCAATGTGGAAGCCGATACACAAGCTGAAATATACAAAAAAGGCGTTACAAAACTCAATAAAGTATTACAACGCGAATACGGTAATCGCAAACAGCCGTCTAATAGATTTCATGAAATCGATTCATTTCATATTTTTCCCAAAGACGATGTGCCCGGCGATAAAGCCGACAATATAGCTGTGCGATCCCCATTACAGAAATTACGATTCGACTTATTACCATTCGGGCCGTTAACTGAAGTAGTGAAAGTACTGACATTTGGTGCATATAATTACGGAGATCGTAATTGGGAAGCAGGATTCAGTTGGTCTCGATGTATCGGTTCTACATTCCGTCATTTCATAAAATGGTGTCTCGGCGAAGATAAAGACGATGAATCTGGTTTGAATCATTTGGCTCATACGATAGCGAATTTATTATTTTTGTTACAATACACTATAACTAATAAAGGTGTAGACGATAGACAAAAAATGCCGCTCGATAAAATCACTGATTTATTCTATCCTATTAATGCTGAAATTATAAAAAGAAAGGAATGATATGCCATTACATGATAAACGCTATATTTATTTAGCCGGTAAAATTAAATCTGGCCATGATGCTACTGAATATCGTAGTAAGGTGGCCCCTATACTTCGTGATTATGGTATTCATTCTTTAGACCCGCTTCGCGGCAAATATTCTATAGGGTCATGGGAATCACTTGGTCCGAATGAAGTTGTTGTTCGAGATTTACAAGATATAGAACGCGCACATGTAGTATTGGCGGTTATGATGAAATGTGATGGCAGTAGTTTCGGTACACCATGTGAAATAATGTATGCGTGGGAACGACGAATTCCTGTTATTATGATTACTGATGAAAAATATCTCGTTAATCATTTCTGGACAAAAGGTATTTGTTCACAAATCATATATGTGGATAAAGATGCTGGCGATACTTTCGATGAAGTATTAATACAAACAGCAAAACACATCGGTCATTGGTACGGACATACAATCGAGAAAGAAGTATATAACAAACCATTTCTATCAACTAAAAATTTACAAGAAGAAGAAAGTAAACCCCGCCGTCTATATAGAGCGGGCGATGAATTCGAGGAACATAACGCATGAAAAATAAACGTAATATCAATCCCGATTGCGGGGATTTCAATACTCTAAATAATATAAAAGGATAATTATTATGGATTATGAAATGACTCCGCGTAATCGTCGTTATCTAAAACGTATTAATCAACTACTCGACACTATATACAAATTGCGGAGACGTATTAAGCATTTGGAAACATTGAATATTATTCAATTACACACTATCAGATCACAACGTCGTACACTATCCCAAATACATAGTCGTGCCAGAATAAATAATGTACAAAATAAAACACAAATTATCGATACGACAGTAACACTACCGCCATCTTTTCAGGCCGGAACTGAAAACAACGATAGTATAAATGATTTCAATCCTTATAGTCTTTCAGATATCAGAAAACTTAAAGATTCGGATCGGAAATAATAATGAAGACAAAAGTAGACGTGATTTTCGGAGGACAATTCGGAAGCGAGGGAAAGGGAGTTATAACCTCCAATCTCGCATACGATTATGATGTACATGTACGCGTAGGCGCTCCAAATGCCGGTCACTCATTTATCGGCCCCGATTCTAAAAAATGGGTGATGCAAATTATACCGTGCGGATGGGTAAATCCAAATGCTACATTGATTATCGGACGCGGCGGTCTTATCGATCCAGTGCTATTACGTAAAGAAGTTGAAGCTATAGCTGTTATCGATCCCAGTATTTATAATCGTTTAGTCATCGATCCTCTATGTGGTGTATTAGATAGAAAATTTTATGAAGCGGAAGGCGGCATTCACGGTGAAATACATAAACGTATCGGTTCTACCGGCGAAGGTGTCGGTTCGGCGCGCGAAGCTCGTATTAGTCGTGATCCGGGTAGATTTTATTTATACGAAGAACTCGCTAAAAAAGATTATTGGTTCGCTCAATTTATCGTTAGAAATACGCCCACTGTTATTGATAATCTTCGCGAAGCCGGTAAAAAGGTGTTACTTGAAGGTGCACAGGGACAAGGATTATCATTAATACATGGTCCTTGGCCATATGTTACATCTACTGATCCCGGGCCGGCGCAATTAGCCGCTGATGTCGGTATTCCATCGAATGATTTCGGTCGCATTATAGCAGTGATGCGGGCTTTCCCGATAAGAGTTGCTGGCAATAGCGGCCCATTAGTCAATGAAATAACATGGGATCAATTATCCCGTGAACTCGGTATGACTACCGTCGAGCATACTACGGTAACTAAAAAGAAAAGACGTATCGGTCGCTGGGACGATGGTATCGCAACACAGTGTCGCATTCTACATCATCCTACAGAAATTGCATTGACTTTTATAGATTACATTAATCCCGATGATACCGGCGTAGATAAATACTCAAATTTGTCTAATGCTACTCAACATTTTATAGAAAGAGTCGAACGTGTGATGAAATGTTCCGTAACTATTATAGGCACAGGCGGACCGCGTTTGCATGTAATTATGGGCGGATCGTGTTCACATGTAATACACCATTAATTATAAAGGGATATGTAATGACTCGTCGATATGGTACAAAATCTTGTCCATCTTGCCTTGGATTCGGCATTGTGCTAACATTGTCTGAATTGGTAAAAATGATGACGCGAATAGAAAAAGGTTTTTATATGAAATCACATGAACCTATTGAGATACAACGTGTACCAGATGATGTAGAACGATGCCCTACTTGTAAAGGTACCGGATGGGTATTCGTTATAGATCACCCGCATATAACATTTCCTACTGAAGTATTCAAAAGGCGGTAGAAATTGAAATACCCCGAATTTAGATTTGTTGATCTGGCTATCAATGGCGCGACTCGACGTAATCACATTTACGAGTTGCACGATTTACCCATACCAATAAACTCTGTAGATACATATACTACTATGTTTAGATTCCGTGAGGAATATAAATTACATGTGGATAGCACAAAAAGTGTACGTGGTGCGAGTAAATTTGAATGTTGGAGTGATTACTTATGGTTCGATATCGATGCATCTGATTTACAAGATGCTACTATCGATATGCAAACGCTTTTACGTGGTATTAAATCTATGGGCGTATTGGAACACACGATTGTATTTTTTTCCGGTTCTAAAGGTTATCATGTCGGTATCGATTCAGGGGTGTTTGGATTCAAACCATCTATAAATCTTCCAAATGAAATGCGTCGTGTGTGTATTCAAATAGCATCATTATTCAATGTTGAAATAGATACTAAAATATATAATCATAATAGATTATGGCGAATACCTAACAGTGTTCATAGTAAAACTAATTTATACAAAACCGCTATTGACACTGTAATTGCTATGAATCTCGCTATTAATGATATCAAAAAAATAGCTTCTTGCGGTGAAAACCGTGAAATTTTACAATATATTACATGCGATAATACGTCATCAATAGATTCTTTAGTGCGATTATCTCACGAAGCCAATGCGGGTACAGTAAAAAAGAGTATTGATTGGGACACACCACCATTGTCAGATAAACGTGCTAAGATAATAAATATAAGTTTTGAATACTTATTAACACAAGGTGTCGATCGCGGAAATCGTGATAATGAAGCGTTATTAAGAGCATCGGAATGCCGTAAATTGGAATATACTGAAGATGATTGTTTAACTAAATTACTTCAATGGAACAAATTAAACAGACCACCATTATTGGCACCAGATTTAGAACGTGTGGTGTCTTCTGCCTATAACGATGCAGGATATGACTTCGGCACTAATCATAATTCATTACGAATAGCACGTGAATATGCCGCTAATTCTGTTAATGATATAGATGTAGATGCACTTCTTAATGCGGATTCTAACGCGAAAGATGATGATAAATATAAACGACGTGGGCGAACAGTGACTGAGTTACTCGCATCAGGCGCTAACATGGAAATGCCTGAAATAGTAGGCGAATATTTTTCATGGCGTAAACGCATCACATTATTAGTAGGACGAGAAAAGTTAAGCGGAAAATCTACTATTTGCACTTTTGAAGCGATAGCCGCATTACGTAAAGGTTATCGTGTGTTATGGGTATCTCCAGATGAGCCACGAGAAGATATATTATTTAGACTTGTGCAAGCAGGTATCGCTGAAGATTCCGACAACTGTATTATAGCCGGAGATATGGATGTACCACAAGGATGGTCTGAATTAGGTCAATTGATAGTGGATGCTAAACCCGATATTGTGTTTCTTGACTCTATTCATTCAATTTTCCCGATGTTGAATACACTTGGAAAAATACCGGACAGTTCAGAAAGTGCGGAATGGCAAAAGTTAGTTTCTAAATTAAGACCTTTGGCTATTGAATTAAACGCCGCGATCGTATGGTTACATCACGCTAACAAAGGCACAGGATTATCAACAGGGTCTATTGGTATCACAGCCGCTGTTGATGCGATTGTAACGATGACTCCGACACGTAAAGAAAATAGGCGTATACTTACGTTTTTAGGTAGACGTGTGAATTCATCTTTTAATTGCGCTCTTGATTACATGGGTGAACAAGAAGGATATACAAAAGCGGAGGATTGGAGTAATAGCGCACAACATGAAAACGATAATAAGTCAAAAATGGAACAAGCGATCGATTGGTTTATGAGTGATTTTATTAGCGAGTGTATAGAAGATACATTCACACGCAATGAAGCTGTAGAGGCTTTTCGTGATTATTTTAAGATTGACCCATCCATTAAAGGGAGTGTGTTTCCGAAAATGTTATCTCAAATGCGTAATATAGGATTAATAGATAACGGTGTACCCGGTCCAGTAGGCGTAGTAGGTGCCAGTAAAATTTATCGCATTCTGGATAAGGGCACGCCAGCAAGTTCGGTGATTAAAGCTTCAGATTTAACGAAAGGTGAAAATGATGACAAAGAATAAAGGAGCTCCGCGCTGGACTACTAACATGAGACAATTTATTGTCAATCAACTCGCGACGTGGAAACCATATAAGCAAATCTGGATCGTGGTCACGAATCCGGCATTTACTGAACAAACTAATATCCCTTATTTAGACCCGGAAGTTTATAAATATGATTTGTTTAGAAAGCGATGCGGACGCATTCCCAAAAATGAAATCGCCATAGCCCATGACGAATATCAATGCGAGTTAGGCGCTATTAAATGGGGTGACGATAAATCCCGCGTTCAAGGTCTATCGGATTTAATTGATGATGTCAGTAATTATATAAAGGATAAAAAATTCGACCATCGCACTACTGGCACAGCGGCGGCATTGATAGGCCAATTACGTGGTTTATATGAACAACTTCGCAAAGAAGTATCTGCCGATAAGGATCGAGCTGCATTAGCCGCCAGCGGTACGCGCATATTATTAACTAATCCAAAAAATGTAGAAATTGATACTGATTATTTATCAGAATTATTATTGGTATATCGCACTGAAATAGGCGGTCTTCACAATTTAGATTTAACAGCGTTGAATATGGAGGAATTGAAACAACTTCGTGATAAATGCCAATCTTTAGTTGAAAGTAAGATAACAGAAGCAAACGAAACCGATTACGAAGTATTAACCGACGAAAGCGAGGATATAGAAGATGACATTACATAAAAGAATAGATAAAATAGTATCTCTTTTGAATCGCTTTCCTCTTAAAACGATTCATTCTAAGCGCGGGAGTAAATCATGTTAACTGATAATGGAAAGGTAAATCATGGAAAAATTATTAAATAAAATCCATTGCGGAGATTGCATCAAATTAATGAATGAAATGCCCGAAGAATCTGTTGATCTTATTGTAACGAGTCCGCCCTACAACATTAGAAATAGCACAGGTAACGGATTAAAAGACAATCATAGTGGAAAATGGAAAAATGCTAAGTTGAATAAAGGATATGAAAATCATTGCGATAACATGCCACATAAAAAATATGTAGAATGGCAAAAAGAATGTTTAAGGTCCATGATGCGTGTTATTAAAGATGACGGCGCTATTTTTTACAATCATAAATGGCGTGTTCAAGCAGGTCTATTACAAGATAGACATGATATACTTTCAGAATTCCCTGTTAGACAAATCATCATCTGGAAAAGAAATGGCGGAATAAATTTTAATCAAGGGTATTTTCTGCCTACTTATGAGGTTATCTATTTGATAGCGAAACCGAATTTTAAGTTGGCCAAAAAAGCTAATGTTGTCGGCGATGTTTGGTCTATACCACAAGAACAAAATAATCCCCATCCAGCGCCATTTCCTATAGCGTTAGCAGAAAGATGTATTTATTCCACTAATGCTAATATAATACTGGACCCTTTTATTGGATCGGGATCGACAGCCATTGCGGCAGAAATATGCGATCGTGATTGGATAGGTATCGATATCGAAAAACAATATGTTGAAATGGCTGAAAAAAGAATCGCATTAAGAAGCTTTTAAGAAAAGAAAGAATAAAAATGAATGTAAAGCAATTACACGATGAGTATGGCAAGTATCTGTTGAAATGCTTATATCTCTATGGCGTACCTAAACAAGAATGCGAAGATTTAAGACAGGATTTATATACGCGATTGTTAGAGTACAATCACGATGAAGAAATCAGAAATCCGAAAGGTTTTTGTGCTAATATGGCGCGTAATATGGCTTTTAATTGGTTACGCAATACACATTCAAAACCTAAAATTGAACCGATTATGCTGGCCGCACAAAATAACGATAATTGTACGACTCACCCGGATTTAGAAATATCTGCTGTTGCTCAATGGGAAAGAATGATGGATAATCCTAATGCAGAACGCATTATACAGGGGTTGGAAGTAGCGAAAGTATATAAATGCGATTCAGAAACTTTTGCTATCGATTTAATAGCCGATCTGTTGTACGGATTGAATTATTCTCAAATAGGTGAAAAGTATAATGTTAGCAATGCCGCTATATGTCAATGGCTCAAAGCATGGTATATTTACGTAAATAAGGCGTTACCGAGAGATCAATATCGCTGATTTTTATCAATGCAGATGTCTCGGGACGCCGTTCTGGGCATTCCACACAACATCCGCATTTATGTCTTGGAGGCGTTTTGACCGTTCATACCTTACTCAAGGTTAGACGGTGTCAACGGTCAAGACGGGAGAATAGGGGTCAATTCTACCGTTCTGACCTACATCCGATCAGGAGAATGGGGGTCAGGGGTGCATATAGACGGTCGGATTTAAATCCGATGGCTTCCAGAGGGGTCTATTTAGACGTTCTGACCGTTGATACCGTTAAACCTTATGTATAGAATATACATCCGAACGGGAGAATTAAACCTAAATTATAAATCGGAGGCCATGTAGAGGTAGTATGCAAACAATTGCACAGGTTGCATATTTGCAACCTACCCATTGCAATTTTGCAACCTGCCATATTGTTGACGTTAACAAAATGGTCTATTTTATTTGGCACGATATTTGCTTACGTTGTCGATATATAGCAAATATCATGCCGATTTACTTGCGCCTGCTTAATGAATGACCAAGTTCCGGGTCTAAACATATAGAACATGGTAAACCACGTGCCGGATCAATCGGCATGGAATCTGCTTACTGAGAATCCGCTATAGCGAATACAATGCCGACGTAAATCCGGTGCCAACCAAAGTTGTACGTAATAACCTCTTGAGAACATACGGTAGCAAACGGCATTATAATCACATACTTTAATTGAGGAAATATCGCATGGCAACCACCGCAAACTTTTATAAATCTGTAGGCCGTCGCGGCCCATTATCCTCCAAACAATATCCGAATGTGTCGATTAGTGAAATCGCTGGATGGTACCCGAAATCCGTATTCGCATCTTTGATTAGTAACGCGAACTGGATTGCTAAATTGAATATATCTACTCAAGCGATGCGATTGACACGTTTACGCGGTAGACAATTTAGAACGGCAGTACAAAAAATTATATCACACAGTTAGTAGGTACGCATGGGCAGACAGAGAGGCATATTGACAAAATCAGAAGCGTTTATATTAAAACTGTGTAATAAGCTTGATCGTCAATACAGACAGAATGTTGAATTACAAGTACATCTTACTGCTATTTACAATTTACTTCTTCGTGCGATGGATAACAATGAAAATGAAAATTAAAATCCACACATTAATCAAAGGCGTTGTATGGCAGTTAATCGGCGTAGTGACATTATTCATATACGCGTCGATTACTATCGGTGACATTGCTATAGCCAGTACAATTAGTGTTGGTTATCCTCTATTACGCGCTGTGTTATGGTACCCGTATGAACGTATTTATAAAAGAATACGCCGTAGGAATTACTTGAAGGAGTGCAAACAGAATGATATCTATCATTAATAAAATCACACAGTGGGTCAAATGTCATGTATTCGGTAAGCATCAATGGGAATATGAATGTCACACTGTCGGTATTATTATATACAGAAAGTGTAGAATGTGTGACGCTATTTTAGTATCACGTTCCAGATCATGTTAAA
>Ga0307928_10004442_pt1 | contig 10635 bp, 5 predicted proteins | sample AceLakmetagen232_FD_201815 | JGI IMG/M metagenome (GOLD analysis project Ga0307928, IMG submission 201815) | Saline water microbial communities from Ace Lake, Antarctica - #232 | ecosystem: Environmental > Aquatic > Non-marine Saline and Alkaline > Saline | place: Antarctica: Ace Lake...
AATGTTTTAGATACATTACCTCGAGGATATACTTTTAGCACTATTAATAGAAGGGTTGTAAAAGTTTTAAATATAACTTCAGATGCTAATGTAGAGACAGATATAGATATTGTTTTAAATGAAAGTGCATTAGGTTTAAAGTTTCCTATAGAAAATGTAGCTATTTATATTGAAGAGGGTACTGGGTGGGTTTCTCCAACACAACAGGGTCTTGTATTTCCAAATACTCAGAGCAAAGTATATACTTATCGGTTTCGTACCCCTCATTTTTCCTTATTTTTAATTACAGAACCTGATTATTGTGGGAATGGGGTTTTTGATGCAGGTTATGAGGATTGTGATGGTTCTGTTTCAGGTGTTAGTCATTGTACAGGATGTGTTTGTGATGTTGGTTTTAATCCAGATTCAAATGGAAGTTGTATACAAAGTATTACAGACACAAGTTGTTTTGTTGTAGGAAATGAAAGTTGTTCAGGATATACTTTATCTGAATGTAATAGTAATTTGGTTTGGGAAGATAAAGGAATTTTTATTGATAATGGATGTAAAGTCTATTGTTTGCCTGGTGGAGATGATGGTACTTCTTGTGATGGCGAGGTTTCGCTTTTATGTGGTTTAAATTATGATTGGATGATTCAAGGAAAAATTAATGGGCTTTGTGGATACACAGTTGATCCTGATGATCCTTCTGATCCTTCTGATCGTTGTGGAAATGGATATTGTAATTATGATGAAGATGAATATTCTTGCCCTGAAGATTGTGCAGAAAATGATGAAGAACCTAATTGGGGTTTAATTGCTTTAGTTGTTGGAATAGCATTTTTAATTTTGCTTATAATCTTTGTATTGTTTAAAATATTTAGTAGAGAAAAAAGAAGAGGACTGCCTCCTCCAAATAGGCGTCTTCCTCCTCAGCATAGACCTGGACCAAAAAGACTGCCTGGAAGGCCTTTAAATAATAAACCTGTAAGTAGACCTGGTGTTAGGCAAGGATATCCTAGAAGACGTTATCCTGTTAGATAAATTACTTTTTAGAGCAAAAATATTTATAAACTATCTTTCTGTAATTGATTTATGAAAAAAGGGTTGTTAATTGGAGTTTGTTTTTTGTTTATATTAATAGTGTTAATATCTTTTGCTTCTGCTGGATTTTTTAGTGATTTTTTTGGGAAGATAACTGGGCATCTAATAAAGCCTCAGGATATTCGTCCTATTTCTCCTTGTTATTGTCCAACAGGTTATGAATGTGGTCGTTACACACCTATTGATACTACTTGTGGCATTGTAAATTGTGGTGTTTGTGCTTCTGGAGAAACTTGTGATGTAAGCACACATACTTGTACTTCTAAAGCAGAACAGCATTCAACACATTTTGAAGGTGTTAAGTTTGGAGAGTATAATTCTTTTGATGATGGTGGAGATAGTTCTTATAATGCTGCTGAATGCTGTGGTGATGATGATAATGAATTTTTTATTCATAAAGTTGTAGATGTTAGTCAGACTACTAATACTATTAAAACTGATACTTCTGATTTTGCTTGTTGTGATAAACCTACTGATTGTGTTGCTGACAATGTTTGTTATAGTTCTAATATGGGTCATCAAAATCCTGGTCCTGTAAGTAAGGATAAAAATTCTGGAGAGTATTGTTTAAATGGTGTTTGGTATGATGAACCTTTTAATATGAGGTCTGCTACTCTTGGTTTTCCTGATTTATGGACTGTTAAGAGTGGTAAGTTGTCTAGGATTGGTTATGGTGAATTTTCAGCAGAAGGTTATACTACTCTTGAATCTAAGGCAATTTTTCCTATTTGGGAGGGTTTTAACTATGTGCTTAGTGGAGAATTTGCATCACCAACTTCAGAAAAGCTTTATTTTGGTTTTGTTCCTTTAGATGAGAATCAAATTCGAATAAAAGTTGCTGAGATTAATGCTGTATTTACATCTGGAAATGTAGAAGTTAGCAAGCTCAAAGTAGCAGCTACAGCAACTTCAAATTCTATTACTCTTGATAATTGTGCTATTATATCGCGTAGAATAGGTACGACGCTTAGATGGAATATTGATCAAAATTCTTATATTGCTTTTGATGCAAAAAGTGATTTTTCTGATTTGCCTAATAGAGATGTTTACAAGATTGTCTCGTTAGATAAAGATACTTGTGAATTAATATTAAGTCCTTCTTTGAAGAAAGATTATGCTAAAGATACTTTGGTGCGTCATCACAAGGATTCAAGTAGTTATATGTATTCTGCAGCACCAGGAAATCCTATTACTTCTGCGTTTGTTACTTATTCTTCTGGTGAACTTAAAGTAGAAGGAGTTAGTGGGGTTGATCTTTATCATGAGTTTTGGCCAGGCACAAGATATGTTCAGGTTCTTATTTTAGCTAATTATGATGCTTCTGACACAGCAACCACAACTTTTAAAGACCTTTCTTTAACAAGAAATTCTGATAGTAATGGGCTTAAATATAATTTTCCTAACCCAAGTGTGGGTAGAATTTATGGTATTGCTGAATTTGTGACTTCTATTAAACGAACAGGATATAATCCTGCCCCCCCATCATCATCTGTTATTAATTGGGATAAAATGGTTGTTGAAGATGATTCTGCTGATTGCACTACTCAGTCTTGTGTGTTTAATGGAGTTTGTTATCCTCGGGCTAATTTACCTCATGTTAATTCTCCTTCTATGAGTGCTTTAAAAGGTGTTGGTTTTAATCCTAGTGGTGCTGATAATATTGCTTTTTGTTATACTAATGAGTGGTTGGATTGTGATGTTGGTGATTCTTGGTGTGAAGATGCTTGTGGTTTGCATTGGGCTGATTCAGGAGAATCTAATAATTTTGGAGAATATGGTTCTTTTGATAATGGGGGTGATAGTGTTTCTGGGAAAGAATGTTGTGGTGATGATGATAGTGAGTTTTTTATTTATCAAGTTGTAGATTCTAGTGCGACTTCTGCTAATACTAATAAAGGTATTTTTGCTTGTTGTGATAAACCTACTGATTGTGTTTCAGGGGGAGAATGTTTTGATTCTGGAGTTGCTCATGATAATGTTTTTACAGTAGTAACAGGGACTGGAGGTGTCCCTACTAGAGGTCGTACTACTGGTGTAGGAATACTTCCTATTCATGCACGAGTTATTGGTGGAAGTATTACAGCATATTGTTTAAATGGGGTTTGGTATGATGAAGCTGCTGATGTTCCTGCTAAATATGTAAGTAAATCTTCAGAATATAAACGTGGTGTTCAGACTGCTGGTTGGGGGGTTGCATGGGATTCTGATTCTACAGATAAGAAAAACTGCGATGATTTGTCTTGTGTTTTTAATAATGTTTGTTATCCTCCTACTGATAATGGACTTTTGAGTATTTCTAATGAAGTTGGTTTTAATCCTAGTGGTGCTGATAATATTGCTTTTTGTTATACTGATGATTGGGAAGATTGTGATGGTTCTAAAGACCGTTGTGAAAATAGTTGTGGCTTAGATTGGGCATACCCTGGAGAATTTACTGAAATTGCAGATCCTTATTGTGGAGATGGAGAGTGTAATGGTGTTGAAACTTGTGGAGATACTGATACTGCTATTAGATGTAATAGTGATTGTGGAGAATGTGTAGTTATTCCAATTCCTGTGACTTGTAATGATGGCGATGCTAATGATGATTACCCTTATGGAAAAAATTATGAAGAGTTTGGAAGCTACCCGTTTGGAAGCGACCCTCCTAAATTTAAAGACATATGTGGTAAGGGCAAGATTCTTGGACTTGGTCATTCAAAAAATGAACTTAAGGAATATTATTGTGATGATTTAGGAAAAGCAATATTTGAATGGCATGATTGTACAAACGATAGCATGGTTTGTGATGAAGGTGCTTGTATTGTAGAAGAAATTATTTGTGGAAATGGCACTATAGACGCTGGAGAAGAATGTGATGATGGAAATACTGATAGTGGTGATGGGTGTTCTAATGGGTGTGTTGTTGAATCAGGATATAATTGTACAGGGGTGCCAAGTGTTTGTGTTCAAGTAGAGCAATGTATTCCTGAAGCAATTTCGAAAACTTGTAAAAATAGGGAATGTGGAATTGTAGTGAATGATAAAACCTGTGGAGAGGATGTTGTTTGTGGTGATGCTTGTTTAACAGGAGTTTGCTTGCCTAAAGAAGGGTGTGTTACTTGTTATGATCCTGATGAAGGAGCGAATAGTTATATGGTTAAAGAAACTACTCGTGGAAGAGGTGTAAATGATAAGACTGATGAATGTACAGATGATGGATTAAGAGAATATGTTTGTAATGGTTCAGGAGTTTTAGATTATTTTGATTATGATTGTGTTTGTTCTGGAGGGGAATGTAATAGTGGATGGGTTTGCGATTCAAGCGGACAGTGTATAGATACAGGTGATTGTTTTGATGCAGGAGGAGGTAAGATGAGAATGAAGTATGGTTTAAATGATATAGATTCTGCTTTATCAAACGATAGTAAAGAGAAGATTAAAAAAATTATTAAAAAAATAAATGTAGAATGTGGGGCTTCTATTAATGAAATAAATATACTGGATAAAAGTTTATATAACCCTCCTAAAAATACAAGAATAATAGAAGTTTTAGAGATAAAAACAGATATAACAACAGACGCAAATTTAAGTTTTAATTTAAATAAGAGCGAGATTGCGTCTGCTAATGATATTGGGTTTTATGTTTTAGAAGATGACCAATGGGCTGGATTAAATGTTACTTTGGATACTATTGTAAATACAACACCATATTATGATTATGAAGTAGAAGTACCTCACTTTTCAATATTTTTAATTACAGAACCTTATTTTTGTGGTAATGGAGATTTTGATTCTGGGGAAGAAGTATGTGATGGTTCTGTTGATGGAGTTACTCATTGTATTTCTGATTGTAGTGCTTGTGAAAGTGGTTTTGAAGTAAATGAAAGTGGGTTTTGTTTAGAGATACCTGAGGAAGATATAGGGTGTTCTGAGGAAGGAGACACAAAATGTAGAGGATATAATTTTTACGAATGTGATAATAATTTAGAGTGGGATAGACAAGGAATTGTTGTTGGGAATTGTAGTGTTGAATGTTCTCCTATTGCAAATACTTCTTGTCAAGGAGATTATTCTCTTTTGTGTGGTGCAGATTATAAATGGGCAATTCAAGGAAATATTGATGGGCTTTGTGGTTATGTTTCTCCTACTGGGGGCACACCTCTTGGAGATACTTATAATAATGAAGATGAAACTCCTGAAGCAGGAGAAGATGATGAAGAAACTAATTGGTTTTTAGTAATTTTAATTGTAGGAGTAGCAATTTTAATTTTAGTTATAGTTTTTGTATTGTTTAAAATATTTAGTAGGGAAAAAGGGAAGATTGGTTTAACAACTTCAAATAATTATCCTACACGTCCTAGACCTAAAAGACCTCCTGTTCAGAGGCCATATAGATGAAAAAATTATCTAAGCTAAAAGATTATATTTTCTTTGCATTGGTTCCAGAGCAAAAATATTTATAAAGATGTTTTTTTTAATTAATGTATGAAAAAAGGGTTGTTAATTGGAGCTTGTTTTTTGTTTATATTAATAGTGTTAATGTCTTTTGCTTCTGCTGGATGGTTTAGTGATTTGTTTAAGGCAAAGATAACAGGAGAAGTAACTTATAGTGATTGCATTCTTAATAATCCTAAAGATTTGGCAGGGAATGGGATTTTAGTTTCTGAGCATTATTTTGGAGTAGGGAATTATGAGAATTATGCAGGAAAATATTGTGAAATTGTTTGGGGTTGTACAGGATTTAAGGATGTTACAATAGCAGATGATAGTGTTAAGGCTTGTAGGTGTGACACTAATTCTTTTGGATGTAATGGAGATAGTTGTATTGATGATGTGTCTACTACTACTTATTGGGAAAGAGTTGCTTCTGTAACTTGTACTGGATGTCCTACTGACTGTAGTGGTGGTGCATCACCTGTTTGTGGAGATGGTACTATAGACGCTGGAGAAGAATGTGATGATGGAAATAGTGTTAGTGGAGATGGGTGTTCAAGTAGTTGTACAAATGAAGCTGCGCCATTTCAAACTTGTACAGATTCTGATGTTGATGCTATTCAATATCCTCATGGAAAAAATTATTATGAAAAAGGATTTTATTCTGGTTATGGTGATTTTTGCAGTCTTAATGTTGGAGAAGAGAATATTCTTTTAGAATATTATTGCAGTTATGATGCTTCTGGAGACCCTGTAAAAAATTATACACAATATAATTGTTCAACTGAAGGAATGGTTTGTGTGTTGGGGGTTTGTATGGGGGAAGAATTAGGATTTGATATGGATGCTTGTTTGGATGGTTTAGAAAATTATTGGGATCAAGAGACAGATAGTTGCAAATCAGGGTATATTAATGATACTTCTTTTTTTAAAGAAATTTGTTCTGATCCAGATGACGGACAAAATATTTTTGAATATGCTCATACTTTTGGATTTAGAAGTTATTCAAGTGCTGATGATTCAAGTAGGGATTTGAGAATAAGAACTGGGGGTGCAGATGCTTGTTTACCTGATTTAAAAATAAGAGAATATTATTGTGATGCTGATGGATATATAAGAAGTGTGTCTATGGATTGTCCAGATGGTTGCGAAAATGGTACTTGTGTTGGAGAACCAATAGATGAATGCACAGATAGTGATGGGGACTTAAGTTTGGATGAGCAGTATTATGTTCAGGGAACAACTTCTTTGAAAAATTCTTCAAGCGAGGATGTTTGTGATGGAGAAGAAATTGTGCAAGAATTTTATTGTTCTGAAGATGGAATAAATAATGAGTATTATAAGTGTCCAAATGGTTGTGATGGTGGTGCTTGTATTGAAATTCCTATAGGAGGAGAATGCACAATGGGTTGTTATTTAGATGAAAAGTGTTATAATATAGGTGTTAGAAAATCTGGAGATTATTGTGGAGAAGATTTGGATTTTGAAAAGCAGAAAGAACCAGATGCAATTTGTGGAGATAATTTTGAATGTTTGAGTAATATTTGTATAGACGGAGCATGTATTCAAGCAAGTCTTTGGAAACGATTTTTAGCTCTTATTAGGGGGGAAATTTCTTGGAGTGATATTTTTGGTACAGGAGATGATAAAAATCTTGTTGCTGATGATTTAGTTTTAACTTTTGAAACAGGTGACGAATATGCTTTGATTCTTTTAGATTATGGGGAAGAAAATTTAGATGAAACAGATGAATATTTTACAGGATTTTTTCTTGATTTTGAAGGAGGTTATGGGTTTGAATATAATAAAGGGATTTCAAGAGATTTTTTATCTTTAAACGGAGTAGATTTGGTCTTTTCAGAGTTAGAGTCTGATTTAACAAGTTTTAAAGTAAGGGCTATAATGGATACAAAAGAAGAAATAAAAGAGTCTGATAAAGAAGATAATTGCATTCAACAATCTTTTACAATAGTTAGAGATGATAATGGAAATGTTACTGGTTTTGAATCTGGGGAAGTAGAAAGTTGTGTTGAAGAGGAACAACCCCCAATAACTGGTGAATGCACAGATAATGATAGTGGATTTGATCCGTATATCTATGGGGTAATGAAAAGGGAGGGTGTTGCTTTTGATTATGTAGATATGTGTTATCCTGCGAATTCAACTCATTTGCATGAATGGGTGTGTGATTCTTCAGTAAGTGACCCTTTAATTGTTGCTATACATGAATATTATCCTGATGGTGGTTATTGGGCGGAAGTTGATTGTCCTAATGGTTGTGTAGATGGTGTTTGTATAAGCGAAGAACCAACTGCAACATGCACAGATGATGATGGAGGAGTAGATGGAGGCCAATATTATGTAAAAGGAATTGCTAATGATGAGGTAAATTCATTTGAAGATGGTTGTATATCTGCACCAAATTATCAAGTGGATAACGAGGGTAACATAGATCCTGGAGAATATCAAGCAGTAGTAGATTGTACTGGTTTAGATTGTTTTCTTTTTGAAGGCATTTGTAAAGACCTTGGAATAGCAGGAGCAACATATTATAATTGCCGTTATGGTTGTAAAGAAGGTGCTTGTGTAATTGAAAGACCAATTAATGATGTCTTTATTGCTGTAGAGTAACTTTAAAATAAATAAAACTTTAAAAACATTATTTCTTGTAAATTTCTATGTTTATAGTAAAAGTTCCTGGGATAAATGGTTTAGGTAAGACAAAAGGTTGTGAGAAGGCTCCAAATCTTGTTTTAGAAGCTCTTAATGAGATACATAGTACTGAACATGGAAAACCAATTAATTCTCGGTTACTTGATTTAGAGGAAATTCATTTAGATAATTCTGATTTGGAATTAAGTAATAATTTAATTTATAAAAATTCTTTTAAGATGTTTGAGAGCCAGCCAAAAACAATTTTTATTGGAGGGGATCATTCAATTAGTTATTCTATCACGCGTGCTTTTTTAGATTCATGTCAGAATTCTGGGAAAGAATCTTGCCTTATTGTTTTTGATGCACATGCTGATTGCATGAAACCAATGAAAGAACCAACTCATGAAGAATGGTTAAGAAAGATTATTGAAGATGGTTTTCCTGTTCAAAACATTTTATTAGTTGGTGTTAGAAATTTATGGAAAGATGAAATAACTTTTTTGAAGGAGAAGAACATTAAAATTATTAGCATGAATCAACTTACAGAGAATTTACCAGAGATATGTGATACTATTATGGAATTTTCAGGTGGAAAGAATTTATATGTTTCTGTTGATATTGATGTTATTGATCCTGCTTTTGCACCTGGAACAGGTTATAGAGAGCCAGGAGGTTTGAGTAGCAGGGATTTTATTTATTTAATTCAAAGAATAAATAAGATTAAGAATCTTAGAGCAATTGATATTGTGGAAATAAACCCAGAAAAAGATAAAGATAATCTAACAGTTAAGTTGGGCGCTAAAATACTTGGAGAATTGATATAAGCCACCACGTCCCCGGCCACCACCCCAGTAATTAATAAGGAGAATTAGATTTAATTGTAAGTCATCTTGGTTAAATTTATTATAACTTCTGCTTTTTTACCAATTATTTCTTTTAGTTCTTGTTCTGGAGCGTTAATTATGTTTTGAATTGTTTTGAATTTAGTCAAGAGTTTTTGAGCTGTTTTAGGTCCAATTCCTGGAAAACTTTCGATGATGAATTGTAATTGCTCTTTTTTATTTAAAATCCGCTTTTTTGCTTTTAGTGCCATCTCTTTTGTTTGTTTTTTTGAAAGAATTGAAATAAATTTTGCAGTGTCTTCATAGTTTTTTGTAAAGATTATGGGGATGTTATGTTTGAGTAAGATTGACAACAGAAAACCTCGAATAGCATTTCCATTTACTCCTCCTTCCTTGTCGCTGTAAAGTTCTTGCTCCTCAATTCCTTCAATAAGGAGAAGGCGGTTTTTGTATTGTTGTAATTCTTGAATTTGATTAAAGAGTCTTTTATTTATCATTGAGGAGATAAAATCATTAATTGTTTTTCTCTCTATTGCAACATCTTTGACAATATAATCTGCAACTTTTAATTCTCTAAATTCAATTTCAATTCCAAGATTTATTAATTCAGAAATTACTAAAGAATTTTTTTCCCTGTAATCCACAATTATTTTTGGTTTGGGTTTTTGTGTGTGTGATTTGCCACCACGTTCCCGACCACCACCCCGAGGAGATTTTGAAAAGATGTCAAATATTTGTTTCATATTCTATTGTAGAAATAAGAACTTTTATAAATTTGTTTGTGGTTGGGAGATTATGCGAAAAAGTGTTTGGATTATATTAATAATTTTGGTTTTAATTGTTGGAGGATATTTTATATTTTTTTATACTGGTGCAGGAGGGATAACTCTGTCTGAAAGTTCTTTAATTTCTCGATGTGAAGAAAAAACTTCCTATGATAGACAAAATTGTTTTATTGAAATCGCAGAGTTAAAAAGAGATATTTCTTACTGCGATACTTTTGATTCTAAAATAGAAGAACCTAATGCCTTTCATCAAAATTGTGTTCATAGTCTTTCCATGGTTTTTCATGATTCTTCTTTATGTTCTTTAGATGAAAGAGGCAAAGAAAATTGTTTAAATTCTTTTGAAAAATGGGAAACTTCTATTGAAAATTCTGTAAATCCTTCTACTTGCAGGGAATCTTACGAAGGAAATTCAAAAATAGTGGCTGGTTGTATTTCAACTTTAGCAATTTTTAAGGAAAATCCTTCTTGGTGTGAGGAAATAGAGAAATCTATTCTTAGTTTAGATGTTGATGAAAGTATAGCAATGTATGAAAAAGATAGATGTTTTTACCATCTGGCTGGAAATCTTAATGATAAAAGTTTATGTGAAGAAATTTCTCCTGGTTTATTTAGAAATACTTGTTTGAAAGATTATAACTTTTCCTGAAAGTCAGATTTATTTTCATTTATTAAATCTTCTTTAATTTTGTTTATTGCTGTTTTCATTCTTTTTTCTTTGTTTCTTGAAACATAATAAAATGCTTCATCTCTTGTTTTTTTAGTTATAAGTAAAATTAATTTACCTTTCATTAATCTTGCTGTTCTTCCTGCTCTTTGAATTGTACGTATAGCAGATGGAACAGATTCATAAA
>Ga0307928_10004443_pt1 | contig 10635 bp, 7 predicted proteins | sample AceLakmetagen232_FD_201815 | JGI IMG/M metagenome (GOLD analysis project Ga0307928, IMG submission 201815) | Saline water microbial communities from Ace Lake, Antarctica - #232 | ecosystem: Environmental > Aquatic > Non-marine Saline and Alkaline > Saline | place: Antarctica: Ace Lake...
ACCGTTATAGGACTTTTACTATACATAAGTAGAGCTTAAGTCTAGGATAATTATACATTGTTTATTGATCAAGTCAATGTTAGAATGGCTTTAATGTTTAAAAAAATAGAGTTAGAAAATGGGTTAAGAATAGTTACTGTTCCAAGTAAAAATACTCAAGCAGTAACTGTTTTGATTTTAGTTAAAGTGGGAAGCAAATATGAACCTAAAGGAATAGGTGGAATTTCTCATTTTTTAGAGCACATGTTATTTAAAGGGACTAAAAATCGTCCTACTTCTTTGGCCGTTGCAGAAGAGCTCGATAAGGTTGGTGGAGAATATAACGCTTTTACAGGGGAAGAATACACTGGTTATTATGCTAAAGTAGAAGCTTCTAATTTAGATTTAGCCTTAGATTGGGTGAGTGATATATTTTTGAATTCCACGTTGCCTGCAGAAGAGGTTGAAAAAGAACAGCATGTGATTATAGAAGAGATAAATATGTATTTAGACAATCCAATGGCTAGAGTTCAGAATCTATGGAGAGAGGTTATGTATGGAGATCAGCCTGCTGGTAGAGATATTGCTGGAACCAAAGAAAATGTAAGAGGCATATCTAGAGAAGACTTAGCTAAATTTAGAAGTGATTTCTATACAGCAAATCAAACCCTTATATGTGTTGCTGGGAAAATTGATGAAGATGATACAATTGATAAGATAAAAAAGTATTTTGATAATATTGATCAATCAAAAGAAATAAAGAGAGAACAAGTTATAGATGAGCAAGAAGATTACAAGTCTTTAATATTTAATAAAGATACAGATCAAACGCATCTTTGTTTAGGTGTTCGTGGTTATAACTTATTTCATGAAGATAAATATGTTATTCAAACATTATCTACTTTATTGGGAGGAATGATGAGTTCTAGATTATTTGTAGAAGTGAGAGAGAAACTTGGGTTAGCATATTATGTTGGAAGTATGGCTGATTTAGATCCTGATACAGGATATTTGATGGCTAGAGCTGGAGTAGATAATACTAAAGTAGATAAAGCCATAGAAGCGATTCTAAAAGAATTTAAAAAGTTAACCATTGAAGAAGTTTCTCCAGGAGAACTTCAAAAAGCCAAGGATTATATTAAGGGGAAAATGGCTCTAGGTTTAGAATCTTCTGATTCACTGGCTTCTTTCTATAGTATGCAAGAGTTATTACAAGGAGAAATATTAGATACAAAAAAAATATTCAAGAGAATTGATAAGGTTACTAAAGAAGATATTCTAAGAGTAGCAAAAGACATATTCGTAAAAGATAAATTGAATTTAGCCTTAATAGGACCATTTAAACAAGGAGAATTTGATAACTTATTAAAAGAGTTCTAAAATAGATATATGGATGAGAATTATCAAACACCATTAACCCAAAAGGTATTAGACATATCTTGGGGAACAATCATAAAAACCGTCACCGCTTTAGGAGGCTTGTATTTTTTATTTTTGATAAGAGATATGTTGATTTGGCTTATTTTTGCAGTAGTGATATCTATACTGTTTAATCCAGTTATTAATTTTTTAAAGAATAGATTAAAAGTACCTAGAGTATTAGGAACAATATTTGTTTATTTTGGATTATTTCTAGCTATAGCAGGATTCCTATATTTAGTGTCTATTTCTTTATCTGAAGAAGTTAATTCTTTTATAGAGAATAGCAATGAGTATTTTGGTAAAATAGCAGGAATGTTTGAATCACTTCAAATTGAGGCTATGAAAGATATGTCATCTTTTACAGCAATGGTTGGAGATACTATTGGTAAGGCTAGTGATGGAGCTTTGTCAGCAATAGGCTTATTATTCGGCGGAATAGCATCAGCATTGTCCGTATTTAGTATTGCATTCTTCTTGTCTCTAGAGGAAGAAGCTCTAGCTAAGGCAATTGTTTTAATGACACCGAGAAGACACAAAACCAAGGTTTTACAAATATGGAAAAAAACCCAAAAGAAAATTTCTTCATGGTTTGGGATTAGGATAGTTTGTAGTTTATTTATAGGAGCAGTAACAACAGGCATGTGTTATGCCTTAAACGTAGATTATGGAGTAGTGTTTGGACTATTAGCTGGTTTATCTAATTTTGTGATTATGATTGGTCCGCTTATCGCTGGTTTAGTAATTTTTATATTTATAGTTGTTTCCGCTGGAGTATCACAAGGACTATTATTCCTTTTAGTCTACTTTATAGCGCAAGAGATAGAAAGTTATATAATAATGCCGGTTTTGAGTAAGAAGCTGTTGAGGCTTTCTCCGACACTGGTCTTATTATCTATTATGATAGGTGCTCAATTATGGGGTATATTAGGAGCTATTCTTGCAATTCCTATGGTAGGAATGTTCTCGGAATTTATTAGAGGTTTTTTAGAAAAGAAAAATGAATAAATTATATATAGTTGCAACACCAATAGGCAATTTAGGAGATATTACTCAAAGAGCATTAGAGGCCTTACAACAGGCCGATTTTATTCTTTGTGAAGATACTAGAGTAACTAGAAAACTACTTACTCATTTTGATATCCATAAACCAACAATAAGTTATCATCATCACTCTACAATAGAGAAGATTGGTAAAATAAAAGAACTTTTATTGAGCAATAATTTAGCTTTAGTTAGCGATGCAGGAACACCAGGCATTTCTGATCCAGGAAATAGATTGATTGAAGAAGTTAAAGATATGTGTGAAATCATTCCTATCCCAGGTCCATCAGCTATTGCCACTATTATTTCTGTGGCTGGTTTTGCTACTGATAGATTCTTGTTTTTAGGATTTATTCCCCAGAAGAAGAAAAGAAGTCAATTTATTGAAGAAATTAATACTTATAAATATCCTGTAATATTTTATGAATCATGTCATAGGATCATTAAAACATTGAAAGAATTAGATCCTGATTTAGAGGTGGTAGTAGGAAGAGAGCTTACAAAAAAGTTTGAAACTATTTATAGGGGGACAACTGACAAAGTTATTGATATGATAGAGAAAGATAAAATTAAAGGAGAATTTACTATAATAAGAAAATGAAACAAAAATTTTACATTTCAACTGCGATTCCTTATGTTAATGCAAATCCACATATTGGTTTTGCTCTAGAGATCATCCAAACAGATGTAGTCGCTAGATATCAAAGAAATCTTGATAAAGACGTACTTTTTATTACGGGGACAGATGAAAATGGATTAAAAATTGCTAAAGCTGCTGAAGATTCAGGGCAAGATATAGGTGATTTTACTAAAGAAAAAGCAGAAAAATTTAGAGATTTAAAAGAAATACTAAATCTTTCTTTTGATGATTTTATTAGAACAACAGAAAGACGTCATGTGGAAGGAGTAAAGAAATTATGGGAATTAATTAAGAAAGATGTTTATAAGAAGAAGTATAAAGGACTTTATTGTGTAGGATGTGAAAGATTCTTAGATGAAGAAGATTTATATAATGGAAAATGTTTAGAACATGATAAGGAACCAGAAGAGGTAGAAGAAGAAAATTATTTCTTTGCTTTGTCTAAGTATGAAGATCAATTAAAAAAATTGATTGAATCTGGTGAATTTAAAATAGTCCCTGAAAGTAGAAAAAATGAAGTATTAGGATTATTGAATAAGGGATTAAAAGATTTGTGTATTTCTAGATGTTCAGAAAGAACTAGAAATTGGGGAATTAAAATTCCTGAAGACGAAGAACAAACGTTTTGGTGTTGGTTCGATGCAGTGATTAATTATATTACTGTTATAGGATATGGAACTGATCAAGAGAAATTTGAATCATGGTGGCAAGAGAATAAAGAAAAATATCATTTTATTGGAAAAGGAATATTAATGTTCCATGCTGTCTATTGGCCAGCAATGTTATTGTCTGCAGGAATTGATTTGCCAACAGGACTTTTCGTTCATGGCTATATTACTTCTGGAGGAAAGAAGATGTCTAAGACATTAGGTAATGTTGTAGATCCAAAAGAATTAGTTGAAAAATATGGGATTGACCCTGTAAGATATTTCTTTTTAAGAGAAATATCGCCTTTTGAAGATGGTGATTTTTCATATGAGAAGTTTGAAGAACGTTATAATTCTGATTTATCTAAAGGGCTTGGAAATCTAGTTTCTAGAGTTATTAAGCTATCTGAAGGCATTGATGCAGATTTAACTAATAAAGAGCTAGAGATGAAGATTAAGAGCATCAGAGAGGCTGTTAGTAAGAGTTTAGAAGGTTATGAGTTCAATAAAGCACTACAAGAGATTTGGGAATTAATTAAATTTTGCGATATCTATATTGAACAAGAGAAACCTTGGGAGAATAAGGATTCAGAGGCTATAAAAAATGTACTTTATGCAATTAATGTAGTTTCTGATTTGATTAATCCGTTTTTACCGGAAACCAGTGAAAATATTAAAGAGATATTGGAGACAAGAGAAACTAAAGCATTGTTTCCAAGAATATAATGAATTTTGATACACATGCTCATCTTAATTTCAATGCTTTTGAAAAAGATAGAGATCAAGTAATAAAAGAGTGTTTAGATAATGATGTCTATATGATTAACGTAGGCAGTAATTTTTTTAATTCAAAGAAAGCTATTGAAATGGCTAATCAATATGAAAAAGGTGTTTATGCTGCTGTTGGTATTCATCCTATTCATTTAAATACTGGATTAATTAAAGTAAAGCAAGATCCAGAAGAAGGAGAATTAGAGGAAGAAGAATTTGACCATGATAAGTTTAAGGATTTAGCTCTAGATAAGAAAGTAGTAGCTATAGGAGAAATAGGATTAGACTATTATTGGAAACCCAAAACAAAGATAAGATTATTTGAATTTAAAAGATTACAAAAAGAATTATTTATTCAACAGTTAGATTTAGCTACAGAATTAAAACTTCCGGTGATTCTACATTGTAGAATGGCACATAAGGACATGATAGAAGTTTTAGAGGATTATAAATTTCAATATGGGGGGGTTATTCATTGTTTTACTGGAGATTTAGAACAAGCCCAGAAATATATTGATTTAGGATTTCATATTGGAATGAATGGTATTATATTCAAATTTGATATTAATGATGTTATCAGGAATATTGATGCGGAGAAGATCTTATTTGAAACTGATTGTCCTTATTTAAGTCCACCGGACTATAAAAAAAGAAATGATCCTATGGGGATGAAGATAGTTAAGCAACGAGTAGAAGAACTGAGAAAGGAAGAAATAGATGGTTTCGGGAATGCAATGAGAGTATTTGACATAGAGGGCAGATAGTTATATAATATATATACGAGGTGATTACCCATGAAATGGGGAGGATATAACAGAAATGGAGAAAAGCGTATATCGCAATTTTTTCGATGGATACGTCTCTCTTTTCGAAGACGTGCTTGGTGAAACATCTCATTGGTGGCAGATTAGTAAATCTGCCACTCTTGTTTTATAGCAAAGCATAACCTAGACTAAATTTGAGGTGATCACAATGCAAGATGAGGTTCTTGTTTTGTTTATTTTGGGCCTTGTGTTTATATTTGCTATTGGAGCCATTGGAGCTATTCCATGAAAGAAACAATTGTAGGAATGTTACTGATAGTGTTCGCAATATCCTTATTGGCGATTAAGCCAAAACCCAAAGATCCCGATTCGGGGCCGAAAGATTAATTTTGGTCCCGTTTTCATTGAAAAAACTACATTATCTGTTAACATTAAAAAACATGAAAGAATATAATCATAAAGAGATAGAAATTAAGATTCAATCTTATTGGAAAGAAAATAAATCATTTGAATCTGATAAGAAAGGAAAAGAATTTTTTGTTTTAGATATGTTTCCATATCCATCAGGAGATGGGTTACATGTTGGGCATCCAAGAGGATATGTAGGCTCTGATGTTATTTCTCAATATATGAGAATGAAAGGGTTTAATGTTTTGCATCCTATGGGTTGGGATGCTTTTGGTTTACCAGCAGAGAATTATGCTATTAAAACAGGAGTTAATCCCAAGATTACAACGACTAAGAATGTAGCAAGATTTAAACAGCAAATGGACTTAATAGGATTATCTTATGATTGGTCAAAAGAAATTAATACCACTGATCCAGAATATTATAAATGGACACAATGGATATTTTTAAAATTATTTAATAGAGGTTTAGCATATATAAAAGAATCTCCAATCAATTGGTGCCCTTCATGTAAAACAGGCTTAGCTAATGAAGAAGTAATTGCTGGAAAGTGTGAGAGATGTGATACGGAAGTTACTAAAAAGAATATTGCTCAATGGGTTTTAAGGATTACAGAATACTCAGATAGGTTGTTAGACGGATTGGACAAATTAGATTGGCCAGAGAAGATAAAACAAATGCAGAGAAATTGGATTGGTAAATCTGTTGGAGCAGATATTGATTTTAAAGCGAATGATAAAGTAATAAAAGTTTATACAACTAGACCTGATACTATATTTGGTGTTACTTTTGTAGTTTTATCTCCAGAGCATGAATTAGTTAGTAAATTAACTACGGAAGATAAAAAAGACGAAGTTGATAAATATGTTGAGGAAACAAAAAACAAGTCAGATATAGAAAGACAGACAAAGAGCAAGACAGGAGTATTTATTGGTTCATATGCAATAAATCCTGCTAATAAAAAAGAAATACCAATTTATATTGCTGATTATGTTTTACCTCACTATGGATATGGGGCCATTATGGCTGTTCCAGCTCATGATGAGAGGGATGAAGAGTTTGCTAAAGAGTTTAATTTAGAAATTGTTTCTGTTATTGAAAATAGTATTGTTATTAATTCAGAACAATTCAATGGAAAGGAAAATGCAATCTCAGAATTTATCAAATGGTTTGAAAAAGAAAAATTTGGCAAACAAGCTATAAATTATAAATTAAGAGATTGGATTTTTTCTAGACAAAGATATTGGGGAGAACCAATACCCTTAGTATTCTGTGAATCTTGTAAGGAAAAAATAGAATCAGGCGATATAAAAGGTTTTTCTAAGGGAGAGATAGATAATCCAGGATGGATTGCAGATGAAAAGTTGCCGTTAGAGTTGCCTGAATTAGAAGATTTTAAACCAACAGATGATGGTAACCCTCCATTAGCTAAAGCTGAGGATTGGGTTAATACTACATGTCCAAAATGTGGAGGTTTAGCTAGAAGAGAAACAAACACTATGCCTCAATGGGCAGGTTCTTGTTGGTATTTCTTAAGATATATCGATAATAAGAATTCTAAGAATATTGCTGATAAAAAGCTAATTAAAAAATGGTTACCAGTTGATTACTATATCGGAGGAGCAGAGCATGCAGTATTACATTTACTTTATTCTAGATTCTGGACTATGGTATTACACGATGAAAAAGTATTACCATTTGATGAACCATTTTTGAAATTAAGAACAATCGGTTTAATTTTAGCTGAAGGGGGAGAAAAGATGTCTAAGTCTAAGGGTAATGTTGTAAATCCAGATGATGTTATCGAACAATATGGAGCAGATACATTTAGAACATATGAAATGTTTATGGGTCCTTTCGATCAACCAATCGTTTGGGATATAAATGGAATCGTTGGTGTAAGACGATTTATCGAAAGAGTTTGGAAATTACAAGATAAGATTATAGATAAAGATTCTAATGAATTGGTTATTAAGTTACACCAAACGATTAAAAAGGTAACAGAGGATATAGAAGAACAGAAATTTAATACAGCAGTAGCTGTAATGATGGAATTTGTTAATTTAGCAGAAAAAGGGATTACTAAAGAAAGTTTAAGAAATTTTATTAGAATTTTATTCCCATTTGCACCACATATGTCTCAAGAGATATATGGAGATGATATTGTAGATTCTGGTTGGCCAAAATATGATGTAAGATTCATAGTACAAGATAAGGCAAGCATTATTGTTCAAGTGAATGGTAAGGTAAGAGCTAACATAGAAGTTGATAGAGGCTCAACAGAAGCTGAAGTAAAAAAAATAGTTGAACCTCAAATATCTAAATATCTAGAAAAAGAGATAAAGAAAGTTATTTTTGTACAAGACAAATTAATTAACTTTGTAACATAATATGTGTGGAATTGTTGGATATATAGGAAAAAACAATGCTCTACCAATAACATTAGAGGGTTTAAAAAGATTAGAGTATAGAGGTTACGATTCAGCAGGCGTGGCTTTTTTAAATAATGGTTCGATAAATGTCATTAAACAGAAAGGTAGATTAAGCGAATTGATTAAAGATGTTGATACTAATTTATCTAGTAATTGCGCAATTGGTCATACTAGATGGGCTACACATGGGGAACCATCAGTATTGAATGCTCATCCTCATGGAGATTGTAAAAAAGAAATATATTTAGTTCATAATGGGATTATTGAAAATTATTCTCAGATAAAAGAGAAATTAATCCAAAAAGGACATAAATTTTTATCAGAAACGGATACAGAAGTGTTAACACATTTAATTGAGGAGAATTACCAAGATTCGTTAGAACAGGCAGTAAGAGATTCTTTAAGGATGGTTACAGGAGCTTATGCTATCGCTGTTATATCTAAAAAAGATCCAGATAAAATAGTTTTTGCTAGGAAATCTAGTCCTCTTTTAGTTGGATTGGGTGTTAATGAAAATTTTATAGCATCTGATGCTTCAGCCATATTGGGCCATACTAAAAAGGTTATATATTTAGATGATGGAGAGTTGGGAGTAATAACTGCTAATGATTTTAAAATATTTAATTTAGATTACGATTTGATAGAAAAAGAAACCCATGAATTAGAATGGGATATAGAAGAAGCTGAAAAACAGGGGTATGACTATTTTATGCTTAAAGAAATAATGGAGACTCCCGAGAGCATTGTTAATGCTATGAGAGGCAGGATTGTTTTGAGTGAGGGTAATGTAAAATTAGGAGGTTTAGATAATGTAATAGATAGATTAGATAATATCGATAGAATAGTAATAGTTGCCATGGGAACTGCTCTTTTTGCCGGTAAGGTGGGAGAGTATATGATTGAAGAATATGCAGGTATTCCTGTAGAAGTAGAAGATGCCTCAGAGTTTAGATATAAAAAAGCAGTTTTAAATAAAAATGACTTAGTATTAGTCATATCTCAGTCTGGAGAAACAGCAGATACACTGTTTGCTATAAAAGAAGCAAAACAAAAAGGAGTATTAACAGTTGGTATTATTAATGTGATTGGTTCTAGTATTGCTAGAGAGGTAGATGCTGGTATATATAATCATGCTGGACCGGAGATCGGAGTAGCTGCTAGTAAATCATTAATATCTCAAATAAGCGTATTAGCACTTTTATGTGTTTTCTTAGGAAGAAGGAAAGATATGTCTCTTGTAACAGGCAAGAGAATATTAGAAGAATTAGGCCAATTGCCAAACAAGATTAAAGAGATACTAGATCATCAAGATAATATTAAAAAATTAGCAGAGAAATATTACAAGTCTAAGGATTTTTTGTTTTTGGGTAGGAAATATAATTATCCGATGGCATTAGAAGGCGCATTGAAATTAAAAGAGATTTCTTATATTCATGCTGAAGGCTTTGCGGCCGGAGAATTGAAACATGGCTCTATTGCCTTAATAGACGAAAATATGCCTAGTATGGTTATTGCTACGAAAGATAGTGTTTATGAAAAAATAATTTCTAGTATTAAAGAAATTAAAGCGCGTAAGGGTAAAGTGATTGCCATTGCTACTATTGGAGATAAAGAGATTATAAATATTGTTGATGACTGTATATTTATTCCAAAGACTTTAGAAATGTTGACACCGATTTTAACAGCTATTCCCATGCAGTTACTTGCTTTGCACGTGGCGGTTTTATTGGGGCTTGATGTAGATAAGCCAAGAAATCTTGCTAAGAGTGTGACCGTTGAATAATTATTTGCTATAATATAACTATGGATTTAGAAAAACTTTTATATCAGCCCGAAGGAACAAAAACACTATTGCTTGGTAATGCAGCATTAGTGAGAGGAGCTATCGAGGCTGGTGTGCAATTTATATCAACGTACCCAGGAACCCCTGCTTCAGAGGTGGGAGATATTTTTAATTTGCTTCATAAGAAGCATAGTAAAGAATATTATTTTGAATATTCAACAAATGAGAAAGTAGCCATGGAAGCTGGTATTGGTGCTAGCTTTAGCAATATGAGAACCTTAGTGTGTATGAAACACTTTGGACTTAATGTAGCTAGCGATGCGCTATTACCATTTGTATATACTGGTTCGAAAGGACCAACAGTAGTTATTGTTTCAGATGATCCAAGTTGTTATAGCTCAGGTCAAACCGAAGAAAATACGAGAGCATTTGCTAAGCTGGCTAATATTCCTATTTTAGAACCATCAGATCCACAAGAATGTAAGGATTATATTAAATTAGGATTTGAGATATCAGAACAATTCGAAATTCCTGTAATTATTAGGATAACCACTAGAGTCGCTCATCAGACTAGCAATGTAAAATATGACAAGATAGAAAAATCTAAGAAAAAGATTGGTTTTAAGAAAGACTATAATAAATTTGTTACAATGCCTCCGAGAGTATTGGCAATGCATGATGAAGTTTTAGAGAAAATAGAATCAATTAGAAAAGTTTCCGAAAAATCTAAAATTAATAGAATTGAATG
>Ga0307928_10004444_pt1 | contig 10634 bp, 18 predicted proteins | sample AceLakmetagen232_FD_201815 | JGI IMG/M metagenome (GOLD analysis project Ga0307928, IMG submission 201815) | Saline water microbial communities from Ace Lake, Antarctica - #232 | ecosystem: Environmental > Aquatic > Non-marine Saline and Alkaline > Saline | place: Antarctica: Ace Lake...
AAAAGGGGCGGAGCGCAGAGGTTGCGTTCGAGGAGAACGGGAGCTAGAACGGGAACGGTGCTTGGATATCCTCGGAAGGTGCCGGGTACAAAAGGGCTTGCCGTTGTGCCTGGAGCGTGCTTATTGAACGGCGGATCTCAAGGTATGTCAAGGTTGCGGCTTTCATAGCCTCGAGGTCATCAAAACCCTTTTCCGAGGCAAGGCTATCCATGTTGGAATATTCCAAGGGAACCAGAGCTCCCCGAGACGTTCTTGCCTTGCGGAACGTTCCACTGCGATAGTCCCATAGGGTAAACACGGTTTGGGCATCTAGGGGAAGAGCCGCATTATAGGTTGCTATTTGTTCCTCGAGTATGGCAATTTCTGAGAGTTGGCTAGTCGTTAGCGTTTCGTGGGGCATGATGCTAGACGCCTCAAGTGGTCTTACCACGCCTGCGGAGTCTGCAACCCCATCGTAGAGCTTATCCGTCAAGTGCTTGACAACTTGCCTGGTATGAAAGGGAGCCTTATTGTCGGGCTTGTTTTGAGACTTGAACGATGGAAAGTTGACTGTTTCCCAGGTGTTATCGCCCAGATAGCGGGCTTTCGAGGGGACGCCTTTTCTCTTCCATTGGGAGCCAAGAGCGTAATGTTTGGGCGATCTAATTTCCAGCGTGTCGGCTTGCTCTTCTATTTTGAGCGCTCCAAGTAGATCATCGTCAAGATAATCACCAAGTTGAGCAAGACCAAAGCTATCAACAATGAGAGAGTCAGTATCGCAATAGAAGACATGTTTTCTACCTGCCTTTTCTATGAGTTCCCAGAGGTAAAGTCGTGCATAGGCCGTAACGTGTGCCGCGATAGCTGGAAAGCTGTTAGATGATTCACCACTGGCTTGCATTCGCCAAAGCCGGGAACCAAAGCGGTATAACTGCCATGATTCGCCCGTTTCATGGTCGCGCATCGAGGTACACTCGAGCAAGTCGGCTATAGGGTTGTCCATTTCTTCCCAGTTCGTAGACAATTGTCCGAATTTCCCGTATAGGCTATTGAGGTAGAGCTTGGTCAAAGTGCGAAAAGGCTTGTTACCGTCGCGTGTGTACTGCACTTTGAGCTTGTAGAATTCGCTTACATAATCCTCGAATATCTTTGCCCGTTCGTATAGACTCACCTTGTGGCAAGCCTCGAGGTGCTTATGGTCTAACGCAAACTTTACCTCAGGCGTGGTCAAGGTTGTGGTAAAGCGCCCCACGGGATAGATTAGATGATTCGCAATCAGCACGGGATATACGGGTATGTCGGTGTTGAGCGTAACACGCGCCACGCAATCAAAACGGTTTAGCTTTTCTCGCAATCTCTCGAGGGATACCCCGGTTCGTATGGCATAGTAACGTACTGGGAACGGGTGTTCCTTCATGATATACGGATACATCGAGTTCACATCTAGCTTGTAGAACGTTTCACCCGTCTTTACCCCTTGGAAAAAGACGCTAGTGCGCCCGCCGTGGTAGCTTTCCCGTTCCATAGCTAACGCTTCAGGGTTCCCATGAATCACGATCTTATGGGGCATGAACCTATGACGGTAGGCATGAAAAGCCTGTGATGGTAGAGTTGGCCCCCAATTTCCCAGGTTGTGAGTTTCCAGAAAGTCATAGTAAAATTGCCATAGTTTCAGCATGATATTCACATCCTGCTTACAATACGGGTCGCATTCGGCCTCGGTAGCCGTGAGCGGGTTTACGTCCCCTTTGGGTATACCGATAGCGTCCCCGAGGTTAGCAAGCTTGCCTTGGAAATAGTTCGCATTGTCTAGCAGTACGATCTTGTCTTTACCCCTACGAAAGCGCATAATGACCGAGAGGTTCCCGAGGTATACACTTGTTAGCTCAAAGTCGGCACCCTCGAGGTGTCGAAATATGTCAAGAATCCCAAAGTCATAGGAGGTGTTGTGGGATACCAGGTAGAGCGGGGCTTTCATACGCACCTTGCCAAGTACAAAGGCCCACAACTCAGCGGCTTTCGTGAATCGGAACCATTCGAGGGTATCCCGGGCCTTGTCTGGTCGCCGTCGCCAATAGCAAGCCCACCCGAACCATAGCCGGTGTTCGGTATCCTGGTCATCGATCTTGTGTAGCCTCGATTCTATGTCCACAAAAACATGATCAGACGGGCGGGTGTTCGCACTATTCGCCTGCAAGACGTGCCAACGTCTAGGTTTTACCATGCGCCCCCTGATTGATGATACATGGCCGTAAAGTTTACGCTCAAGTCGAATAGTTCCAAGGGTGGGGATCCCCGGCCGATCCCCGCCCCACCTTGGTCGTATATCTCGGTCGTTGTCAGCGTGGTATCCGACCAAACCGCCGTTGACGCGCTAAAAGCCTCGCCCGTCTCCGAGTGCGTACCTTCCCAGGATAGGACGTAAAGGTACGGTTTCTGCATTCGCTGGTAGCCGGTCTTGAAAAAGCGTCGTGATATGATAGAATCCTCGGGTAGAGCGTTGACGATCCCGAGGATACTATCTTGGTCTAGTGTGCCCCGGGCCGCAATGCGGAAAGCCTCGCGTGGCGTATAGAACGGGGTATCTCTTGTGGTCTGCCAAAGCTTGTCAATACTTACGATGTTGGGATTCGCATTGGCTATCATGGGATACCAGTTATCAGCCTTGGCAATTTCCGCTTGCATACTTGGAGAGTATAGAGCACCTGGCATAGCTGGCACCCCTTTTACGGATCAATAAGAGTTATAATCGTCACGGCCAATTTATTAGCATAGCGCACAAGCGACTCGATGGTACCCGTGGTTATCTCGGGCATGTCAATGCTCTTTAGGAGGAGGATCTTTTCCTTGGTTGCGTGCAAGGTGTCTGTCAATTCCTTCAGGGTGAGCGGTATAATTCTATCCATCATCTCCCCTTTTCCTTCTTGTAATCCTGCCCGGTGTTCGTCCAGCGTTCTATCTTGTCAGGAACGGCCCCCCAGGCGTGTGTTGCGAATTGCTCGAACATCTTTTGTGAGTTGAGTGCCATAGTGAGCCCGACTTGCAAAAGCAGCCGCATCTTGGCGTGCGAGTTGGTTGCGGCCATTTCCATAAGCTTTGCCTCATAATCCTCGGATTGAGGGTCAAGACCTAGAACCCCATCGAATTCGCCCGCCAATTCTAGCGCGTGTTCCATAACCCGGTCAAGGTTTGCCAGAACGTAGCCTAGACGACGTTTCAACAAGTCCCGGTGCGACTTTGCCATTTTACCCTACCCTTTCATATCAGCTTGGAGTTGAGCTATCCATTCTTGGAGTTCTACCTTGCTCGAATCATACGCGGTCGGTCGCACCCCGGTTATAATCCACTTGCGCAGCTTGCTAGTGGGCATTCGGGTGACGGCCTCATCATAGAGTTTGAGCAACTTGGTAACGAGAGCGACTTTTATACTGCTATACGACATCGATTCTATTCCCCACTTTCTTGATTGACAATCCCAGTATTGGGCTTGTAACGTCAACGAGGGCGGCGTGGTTCGCCGCCCTCGAGGGCTGGTTAGGCCCTTTCTTTGTAGGCCGGTGCTCCTACTCCATAATCCAAGTTCGCCCCTTTTCTGTAAACGTAACAGAGCAAGGGAACCCATCGAGCGCACCTTCCACGCTCATACTTTCGCTGGCGTGTTCTAGGGCGTCCATAACGAGCTTGGCCCCGGTCATCAGGTCGAATTCTTCCCCCTCGGCATTCTCAACTCGCATGGTCGCATAGTTCCCGAAAGCCCCACTTGAGAATTCCACAGACAGGATGGTTACCTCTTGCCCGGCAACATCTGGCAATCTGAGAGGTACACCCTCGGCTTGTTTTACTGCATGATCAACTAGTCTAGGCATTGTGTTTTTTCCCCTTTACATGATTGAATGAATAACCGACACTCTTTGGGTCTAGTCTCTTTTGTCGATAGCCTCCTGTAATTTATCCACCTCGGGATTCTCCCCAGGCAAGAACCCCCCGGGAGCGTGCCAGCGAGCGACCCATTCCCGGTGCGTTTCAGGGAACGCGTCTTTGAGCTTGAGAAGATTGTCGGTGGCGGCTTGCCGCATGGCCGCCATTATGAGGGAGTAAAACTGCTCGTCCAGTGCGGATATAGCTTGGGAGCGGATATAGTCGTAGTATGACATGCTACACCCTCACCCATGAAACATCTTGCGTGGTCTCGAGGATAAAATCCCCAAAGCTCCCAGACTGTGCTTCTGCAAAACGGATAGCCAAGAGGACAAAAGCCTCAGCATCTGTGATAGTCGGGTAAAGCTGTTCTACCGTGTTGAGGGTCTCCGCGTTGAGCTCATTGCGCATTCCCACGTACCCAATCCCCGCCCGTGTCAAAAAAGAGAGTGCTGCAACCATTCGGCGGTCATTCGGTTTCGTCAAGTCCACTGGCATTGTATTCCCCTTTACTTTTCCTACTTGAACCCGGTTACACTCCTATACTACACCATATTTACCCCCGTGTCAAGTAGAAATTATGTTCTATGGAAATAGGGCATTCGGGCATAGTGGGGAACGCTATACCCGAACACCCCAGACAGTAGACAAATACAAAGTCATTTCTTTGCGGCCGCCCTTGCAGCCGCCTCCGTTGCCCGCTTTTCCTCGGCTTGTTGCGCCTTGATTATGTCACCCTTGGCTCGGGCTTTGTAAATGGCAAAGGCCGCGAGCACCTTTTCCACTTGCGCCTTTTTGACGATCATGATACCTCACTATTATGCTATGCTAACGGCCCTTCGGTGGGCCTTGGCCCCGCAGCTTCTTCCCCCGCAGCCAATGCCGTAAGAATCCACAAGTCATATTCGGTATAACCCAGGCCTCGTAGATTCTCTTGGTATTCGGCTTGGGATATGAGTTCCCCTTGGAACGCTTTCCGATATTGAGCCTCGGTTAGACGTCGTGAGCGGATGTTTCTTTGCGTATCCCATTCGGCAAGCTTTTGCTCTGTCATTTCTGAGGGAATGCCCAAAGTCCCGAGCTTTGACATAACATCCGAGCGGTTTATTCCCCGCCGTATGTACACCTCTCCGACCGTTTTCAGCGTCTCCGTCGTTTGATCTAACCCATACCAGAAATCCACAGCCGCTAGAATAAAATCGACCTCGCTATCATTGTAGCCCGCCCCGGTTAAAGCGGCTTTTGCTTCCGATTCGGACATAATTCGAGCCGCATAAGCCTTTTCTATTATGGCTTTTATATCTCGTTGGTATTCGTCCATGTAGTCAGGCGCGTCGGCAATGTCCCGTTGCCAATCGGCAATCGATAGCAGGATATCGATATCCTCTTGAGTGTACTCAAGCCCCATAAGCCTCGTTACCGCTTGGTCTCTCGAAATGACCCCTTTACGGTATGCTTGCGTGATAACCGAGCGCGTGAGTTCCTTGTAATCGTCGAGCTTGCTAGACCCGTCTGGATTTTCATACAAAAGCGTAAACTCGGTCATAGCCTCTGCATTCTCGGGACTATAGCCGGTATCAAGGTAGGACTGGTAAACCCCGTCTCGATCTAGCACCCCCAGGCCGTACATCCTACGAACGTCAACGCGGGTAAGAGGATTGTAGGAAATGGCCGTGAGCTTTTCACGCCAGAAATTGGGAATGTCGGACACTCGCAACAGGGTTTGTAAAGTATCACGGTCGATAACCCGCCGTTGGAACATCTCGAACCCCTGAGAGAGTGACGGCAAGGACCAATGAGCCCGCCAATAGTAGGTTGCCCACTCGGGATTATAACCCAACTTTTCCATCCAAGTGCCAAGAGGTGCCGGGAAATCCTCATCATAACTCCATTGCGCAGCTATGTCGTCTCGGAACGCTTCACGGAGGCCCATTCTCACAAGGTCGGGTGCCCCCGGTATAGGTCTAGCCGTGGTCTTTATGAGTGCAATATCCGTGTCAGCATAGCCCAACGCACCCAACCGCCCCTCCAAGTCGGGCTCACTCACCGTCCCCCGGAACCAGGCACTAATCAGTTCCCCTACTCCCAAGAGGTTCCGAGCATTGGCCCGAAAAAGCTCTATTTCGTCGGAGTCAAAGCCGAAAGCCCCCATCTTGGCGGTATACTCCGAGCCGCTGAGATTCTCCCGGTATACTCCCGTTAGCAAGTCGGCAACCCCTGCCCTTGACTTTGTAGCCGTCAACAACCATCCCATAGCCTGATCTGTAAAGCCATGGGACGATAACCCGAATTCCATATCCTCCCGAGACATATCACCCATGCGATATGCGGTTATAATTTCCCCAACACCCATTAGAGCGTTTCTTGTGGCCCGGTTCAGAGTATAGGTTAAGGTTGCCAACAAGGGAGCTAGCACGTTCCCCATAACTGCCCCGCCCGCTTGACTGGACAGCCCCCCGAGGATAGCCGCCGCTCCCTCGTGAGTCGGTGCCCGCAATTGCTCGAAAAAGGTCCGGAGATGGGGGTCTAGCCCGGGTTGCTCGAGTACCAAGTCAATCAGAGGTTGTGAATACTCTACTAGCGACGGTTCCACCCTTTCGAGAAATTGCACCGCTATACCAGCTATGAAAGCCCCCAGACCGCCCCCCATCGTTTCAAGTATGGCATACGTGGTATTCGCCAGGGCGAATTGCACCGCCCCCCCGAGGTTATCGCTGAATTGGCCCCGCTCCGGTTCGTTGATCGTGGCCGTTTCGTTATCGCCCGTTCCGATCTCAAATGGCATTAGAACACATTTCCCTTCCTGCTAGAAAACCCCTTCCCAGATGTAACGAATAAGTCGTTCAATGGTAGGTAAAAGCCAGCCCCGGTATTCCTCCCGAAAGTCAACGCAGGCGTTTCTAATCCAATAGACAGCCCACTTACCAGGATAGTCAAACAAGTCTACCCGCGCCCCGAACAAATCAGCAATCATAACCTTTAGCTGGTAAGTCGGGTCTAGCACGAAAAGCCGGAACCCCGGGAATATTTCGTCACCGCAATCGAGCAACCAGGTAAACCAGTCAGCGGAGACATCCATCTTCGGGAACACCACGCGAGAGAATATTCTCCGCAGGTGGTCTACTGGGTCTAGCACGAAAAGGCGAAAGCCCGGAAATATCTCATCTCCGCAATCGAGCACCCAGGTTAGCAAATCCTCGGCAACCGACATATCCGGAAATATAGCCCTTGAGAATAGTTTCCGAATATAGTCGGCAGGGTCCAAAAGGAAAAGCCGGAACCCCGGGAAAACCTCCTCTCCGCAATCAATCACCCACAAAAAGAGATCGTCGGTGATAGGCATACCGGGAAATGCTAGATGAGAAAACCACCATCTCACGGCCTTTACCGGCTCATCGACAAGCCAGGCAAACCCCGGAAAGTGACCCTCCACTTTATTGACAACCCAATTCCAAGGCTTGTCTTGTAACTGCCGAAAATCCATGGCAAAGAACGTGTCCGAGGCATTTAGAAATCGGGTTCCGGCATTATACAATAGGGTCGATAACGGCGTGAGCACCGCGTCAACAAGTGCGCCCAAGACCCAATGATCTTTATAGCCTTGATTAAAGACCCAAATTGAGCTCGAAAGAGCTTGGAACCACGCACCGACTTCCTGAAAGAATTGGTCGAGATATGTAATCTCCATGGAGTTCCCCTAGATTCTAGGCCCTCGCACCTCTCGCGCATTGCTCATGGAGACGTCGACGGTGACATTGGGAATGTCAGTCACGGCCTCACGGAGCGTTTCTTCTACCTCGAGGGCAACCCTCGAGGTCACCGAGGGAATTACGCACCGAATGACCACGTAACGCATCGAGCGCTTCTCAATCTCTTTGTCTGGCATAACTTACCTTCCTTGCTTTTGCGCGTTCGCATTGATAACATTCTGGGACTTTGTCCCGAACCAAAACCCCAACACGACCCATAACCCTTGAGACAAGCCGTCCGGTACCGCTTGCCCGGTTGCCCACAAGTACAAAGCAACCCCCATGAACCCGACCGTGATAAATCCCTGCAGAATGACCGACTTCTCCAGTAGTTTCCAGAACATCCAACTCTCCTTATACTTCGTTCCTGGTTATGACAAGATTGTCTACATATACCTTTACATTCCTAGCCGCCGATGATTCAATCGTTAACTGAGCCAATAATTGGGTATAGGAAGTTGCGCCTAGCGAGCCACCACTAATCCCAGCCAAAGAATACTCCTCCTCATTAATGCAAACCCTCACATATTCCCTTTGAGCCAGGTCAACCACGAGCTTATAACTATGAAACAAGTGCAAGTAGGCGTGTAAGTCTACATTGTCCGCTATTGGTGTATAACCCCCCACACTATTGAGATAGGCCACAACAGCATTGTCAAAGTCATATCGGATACCAAACACGCCACCACCACCACTAGAAGAGAAGTAAAACCCCCAAGAGAAATACTTGGGTTTCTCCACGACTGCAATATTGCCTTGAAAACCTACTTTCCCTGCTACAATAACCGGAGTATAATTATAGACATGGCAATACTCTGCATCCGCAGCATCTTGGGCAATCTGTAAGCTAACCCCCGCCGATAAAAAGGCATCATTGGTCAGGTAAAACGTCCCGGAGCCGTCTGTAGCATTCATATACCAGCCGCCCAAGCCGCAGCTGAAATCCTCTATAGTCAGCACCTCCCCGGCCCGGCGAAACGTCAACACCGAGCCAAGCCTTACGGCCAGCTCGGCCATATCGTCAACCCGGTGAGTATCCCCTTGCTTGACTACGTTACTATCATCCGGTGCCCCGTGAGCCATGCGGCAACCTCCTTTCTCCTAGAAAGCAACCTCCCCAATCTACGCTTCTCTCCAGAATTCAGCCACGGTGTATATCTCGTCAGTGATATCCCCCTGCTCACCGAAGCCGTCGTTATTCCGGGTGACCTCTCCGTAATGCTGAACCTCTATGGCTTTTGCAGCGCCTACAGTAAAACGACCCCTAATCCATGCCAGGTCATTCGTATAACTGCTATTGAACGCAGTATGTCCCAACACGAGCAAAGCACTGTCAGTAACGTTGTACAGACGCGCTTGATGGCTAGTGACGAGCCTCCCAGGGCAAGATATGCTACAGCGATACGTCCCCGCAGCCAGGGTGAGCTGATTCGTCGCAATCACACAGATGTTGCTGGCATCTGCCTGCTCCTCGTTAATGTCCCTGGTACGCCAGACACCAGCCGCGAAAGTCCCTCCCCCTGTATTCTGTGCTTTCACATCCCGCACACAAACGTAGGCATCATACAAACCAGCCCCACCGACCGCCGGAGGAGCCCCTGTTATCGGCACCGCTTACCTCCTTAACTCCACGCTACAATCTCGGCTTCCTGTGCGGCCGTTGCACACTGAAAGTACAACGTCAACGTGGCCGGTTGTATAAGGTCTTCCCAGTAGGTCATCCCAGAGGGGACGGTCAAATACTTGGTACCCGAATCGGTCGAAACGTAGGCGACTTTAATCGCGTACGCTCCACGACACTTGATCAGTAGCTTCTTTGTGTTCGCAGGCAGTGCCTGGTTATACTCTGTGTTGGCCAACGTCATGGTCACATTATAGAGGGCAGGAGTTGTAGCCCAACTCACCACGTCCACCTGCAAATGCCCAGACCCATCGACCCTCACATTCCGAAAGTCAGTCCCATCATAGCCTAACAGGGTTGCAATTCGGCCCGCAATTTCCGCAATTACTTTTGCCATACGTCCGCTTTACCCCCCAACACGCGCAACATATCGAATAGTTTCCCCGTCATGGAACCTCGGAGCACCGACATCCCGACCCAAAGAGTATGATCATAGGTATCATCCACATTGTACGCTCGAACGATAAAATGCAGCGGTTCGTCGTTTACCTCGTACTCTTCTGTGAATTCGGTATCCCGAATGGACGATGGGAACCATTCGTCACCGGACGACGGCCACACTTGGAACCCCCCACGATAGATAGCCGCCCCGCATAGATTCGCGGAACCCCAGCGCCAGCGAACCCATACCCGTTTGATAACCCCTTCCACTATGTCAAGCCGTCGCGAGATAGGGGCACCCTCGAGGGTATTAAGAGGGATAACTATTTCTTGAGAGTATATCACACGGAATGCTCATAGCGCCCAAACGCTGTCAATTCCATCGTCTCCCCAATAGTAGTCCCGGTGAACTCCGCATATATCTGATAGTCGCCTGAGCCATACATCGCCGTGGTCACGTTCACACTTTGACCCACGTTGGTGATCTTTTGACTCTTCATGGGATAGTCAGACTTTCCAGACTTTGCGCCGATCTCGATAAGTGTGGCATCTTTACTTTTCATCCTTGCCATGACGCGCACCCATTCGATATGTTCATCGTCCGGGTAGGCGTCCAGGGTGATTCGATCCACCGCCCCGCTTGTGATCAACTTGGTCAATCTACGTATCACGATATGACCGGGCATAACTTTCCCCCTTTTCTATCTAACAAGACGCGCAAGGGGCGAAGAAATTACTCCACCCCTTGCGCCTTTACTTGTGATCCAACACATCCACACTAGGCTAGTATGTCCTCATGGTTTGCAGAACGATAGCATTAGCCGCGTCCGCAACACCGGCCTTTACCTCAAGCCGTGCCGACCGGAACGATGGTACCGGCAGCCAATCCTCGATGACTTGCGGATCTCCAAAGGGCATCGCCACGC
>Ga0307928_10004445_pt1 | contig 10633 bp, 12 predicted proteins | sample AceLakmetagen232_FD_201815 | JGI IMG/M metagenome (GOLD analysis project Ga0307928, IMG submission 201815) | Saline water microbial communities from Ace Lake, Antarctica - #232 | ecosystem: Environmental > Aquatic > Non-marine Saline and Alkaline > Saline | place: Antarctica: Ace Lake...
GATCGTACCGATCGCGGTAGTGCTGCGAGCTGTTGCCGCACTTCCAAGCGTTTGAGTCCACGCACTCGGTAATGTAGCAACCTTGACACCTTCACCATCGGGAGAAGGAATCATCTGCTTCGGTGCTACCGTGTCGTACGGTGCAAAACCATTTACAGCGGCAGCATGAACGGACGGCGTACCCGAAGTCAATAATAGGCCAAACTGACCTACCGCACTTGCGGCATCAATACGTTCACGCATCCAAAAATGCTCCTGCCAAGTGCCTTCCTCAAGCCCTTCAAATGCAATAACGAAATCGGGGATAAACCCAACGTCCACATTAACGGCGTTGCCATCTGCTACGAAACTTCCTGTATTCATCTTCATAATAAATTTCCTTTCAAAAGGCTTAGCCGTTCGTGCAAGACAAAACAATTATGTTTGCATCGTTTAGGATTCTGGCAACCTGCCACAACTTCCAGCCAACCGTAGTGCGCTGGTCGAGTGGGTCAGCGGAACCGGCAGAGCCGAGTCCTTTGACAATACTCTTGGCGTTACCACCGTTTATGTCTACCACGCCATAGGCGTTTTTGGCGACAATGGGATTCAGGTAGTTATCACCCGAAGTAGCCCCTTGTGTAGTGGTCAACCAACGAACTCCGTCAGTCGATCCCCATTCAGCAACATCAACACCACGCTGTGCAGCATAGTTTGCAACCTGCTTAAAACCAGCTACCGCCTCAAGATCATCTTCGAGGTCTGTGTGTGCCATGCCGAAGTAAGATGGGCGTATCGGTGACGTTCCCTGACCAGTCCCACCCTTGATAAGCCGGGTGATAAAGTCAGCGTCAGCCGCACGAAGTGCCTGTCTTGCCGCTTGAATGTCTGTCTTGTTCAACAATGTTGCAGTACCCGAACCGTTCGAGCATGTTATCGAAGAAGCAGCATTAGCGAGAATGTCGCGTGTTACGACATCCATCGTGTTCTGCACTTGATCCCCTTGGAGATCGACTTCTATGGTGATCTCCGGATCTTCAACCGTCAAGTCAACTACATCAGTTATGATTGAGAAATCACCATACTGTGATGCAATAGCCTGAAGGTCTACCTTCGCCTGCTGGTGTCCGTTGGGTGTAATCCCTTCGGTCAGCGGCGTGTTAGCGGCAGAGTACCTTGTGTACTTGCGAAACTTAATAGTCTTGCCACTCTTGCCCTTGATCGATCTCTTTTGAGCAAACCGATTGAAGATGTATTTTGGATAGTTCTCCTGCAATAGAGTTCTATCGTAAAATACACCAACTGCCGGATCGACCTCAGTAGTTGTTGTTAAATTATCACTCATCTATGTTGTCCTTTCAAATCTTGTACTGCCTACGCTTGACTCATAATCTTTTCTTTATGAGCTCTAAACTGTTCGTCCGTCATAGCTTGAAGGGCTGCGGTTCTGTCGAGAGTGCCAGTACCGGCTACTGCTGACACTGATACAATCTTCTTTGCCGCATTAATCGCTGCCGTTGCTTCTTGGTTAGTTCTTGGTTGCTTCAAAACTTTAGCTTTGGCAACTTCCTCAAGATAACCGGGTTCGCGTGAAGCGATCTTATAAGCCAATACTGCTGCTCCCGGACCTGCCATTTTCAATGCGCTGGCAATACCTGGGTCTTCTTTTATTGCCCTCTGTAGCGGTGGAGCAAACAGGAATTTCCCCGTAGTGGGGTCTGTTACTCCGACTACTTTGGCAAAATCAGGTTTCGAGTTCATAAAACTCTGCGATCTTAACTGCGACTCTTGGGCGGCGGTGATCCTGCGATATACTTCATCGCTGACCTTAGCCGACTCTGCCCCGGTTAGGATTTCTTCAGGGTCTATATTCATTTCCTTCATAACTTGTAAAGTGAGGCTCTGTTGCGTTGCCTGTGTTGTCTGTACTGGTTGCTGTGCTGGCTGTGATGTGATATGCTCAGTGAGGCGTTTAACCTCAGCATCAGCGGCTTTCTTAGCATCATTAACCTCTTTGAACCTGTCATAAGGAACTGCTTGACCTTCAACCTGCTCTGTGTCTTGAGCGGAGACAGCAGCCTGTTGACCGTCAACAGCCTCTGCTTTATTTACGCTCTCGTCAGTAGCGACTTGACTTACGCTTTCTTCTAAAGCGGCAGCGGCGACCTGCTCTACTACACCTGAATCATCGACGACCTGACTCTGATCTACGTCTGTTTTTGCCATTTTCTTATCCTTTCAATTAAGCTTTACCGGTTGTCGGTGCAGCCAATAAAAAAAGCCCGTACATCAGGAACTTACCTGAAAATACGAGCTTTCAATTTGTTTGAGTTGCTCTTACTTATTTAATTGTCAAATTTCGTTAGTCTGCGGGATTTGAACCCGCGCCGCTTTATAAGCCGTTCTCCAACTGACCTTAGTTTATGGGTCGCATGCCACCAGACAACACCATCGCCAACGAAACACTTGTTAGTTATTTAGTTTTTAATTTGCTTTCCTACTTACGCCCATTACCAACGGGTTTCCTGCCACCACAACCACGACCTGCATTAGCTCTCCTACCATTACCTGATCCATCTCGTTTAGGTACTGCTGGTTTTGACTTTGCCATTATTCTACCTCTTTCTATTTATTAGGGTTATTTAGGTTTTTAAATCTCCCATAACTGCTACTAATACAGCTATGGTTAAAAATATTCCTATGATAACGTTGTGGTTCATTCTTGCACCGTCTCTGTGTCCATCGAATAAGGCGTATATATTACATCGCTTGGTGTTAGCGACAACTCTGCAACCTTAATCTCAAGTTCCGCAACAGTAGCCTCAAGTGCCTTGATTTGTTCCTGCTGTGCGCTCACGGCTTTTAGTAACTCGGCAATATTGTAGACAAGCCTAACCTTGTCAGTGTTACCAAACTGCTTGGCCGTAGGTGTTGGTATCGGTATCAAAGCGTCGATACAATCCTTCGCTGAGTCAGGACGGTCTGCATAATCATAACCCGCCAAAACAATACCTGCCAAGATTAACACGACGATCAATACAATAGTTTTCTTCATTTTTCTTGTCCCTTCAAAATTATTTAACTTCTTTCCATTTACTACCATCGCAATATTCCAAGTGACCACGGGTTCTGCCGTACCATACCCTTCTATTCCTAACCCAACGTAGCTGGCCTTCTATTGCCGGTTAACTATCGCTACATAACTTCTTAATATCTTCTTCAGTGAATGATTCGTACAACTTCATAGCTTCTGCCTGTATGTAATCTCGCCAATAAACTTTCATGGCTTCCAAGAACACTTGTGCCGAACCGGTTAAATCGTCCTCGTCGTAGACAATATCAAACTTGCCATCGTTGTAGTTAAACTCAACAGTCTTGTCGTTTACAGTCTTGTCGTTTAACGAGAATTCAAGAATAGAGACCGTTGGGTCAACATCTTTTATCAACTTGTAATCTTCCAGCCAATCCTTTTTTGTCTTAACATTAGGTGATTTGTACGAACCTTTGTGGTATTGGTAAATGATATGGTCTTTACCAAGATCGACTACCTCGTATTCAGTTCCGCTAAACAAGTTTTCCCATACTTGCCCAACTAACACCTGCATGTCAGTATTTTCGCTGGCAGGGCAACATGCACACACCGCCAACACAATCAATGCCGTTAAAACTAACAGTCCTTTCTTCATAATTCCGGTCCTTTCTAATTTCTGTTTGTCAGATTTTAAGATATTAACCTCAATTGACCGCCAGAACTAGTGTGCTTTCTTAAATTACACTCTAGATGTGACGCCTGTAAGTTTATTGGTGTATCAATTCCACCTTTAGATAGCGGAATTATATGGTCTACCGATGGTGAGTATTTGTGTGGATGTTTTAATTGCTTATTAATCTTCCGACCACAGATGCCACAAATCCAGCCATCACGCTCAAATATATCTATGCTTCTGTATGGCACATGGCGTGTGCCTAGTTTTAGTGCCTTCCGCTTCCTCCTATATTCCGCAGGTTTGCTTACGTTATTTTTTAGCCATAATTGTAGATATTCTTTTGATTTCCTTACATGCGACACCTTATATGCTCTTTGGCACATCTTAACCCGATCTTTGTTAGAAGCTACCCATTCTTTATTTTTTGCTTTCAATCTTTCTTTGTTGGCTTCTCTGTAGGCTTTTTGTTGTTCGCATATTCTTTCTCTGTTTTCTTTGTGGTATCTTTTGTGGTAGGCTTTTTGCTCTTCTTTCCGACTCTCACGATATTTTTTACCACAACTCTTACACCGATAGCATAACCCACCCTTTCGGGTTCGGGCTTTATTGAACTCAGATGTTGATTTAGCTTGATTACAAACTTTACATAACTTTGTCACTTTTTACTTACTCCGTTTGTCATTTACTTTGTCCTAAAAACTGCTTATTCTCAGCAATCTCAACGCCAACAGAATGTACTACGTTAGAGTGTACTGTTTTTCTCATGCCCTGAAGATTGAAAGTGATCTTGCCATACATCGGACCAAACGCCTCAATGATGATCTTACCAGCGGTTTCAAGTGCAATGTCCTGTTGTTGTTGAGGAGTCATTAATTTTCCTTCCCATACATTATAGGCATATTAACACTACATTTACCGATTGTTTCGCTCTCTAACTCTACATCGAAACCTGCAATCATAGGTTTATCAGGCGGCAGAATATAACAACACTTAACCTGACCTGTTTTATTGTTGATGTACCATAATGAACTACCGACCAACGGAACAATAGGCTTCTTTGTTTCAGGTAGAATGATAAACCTATGCGTCATAACTCGCTTATTAGACATATCAACCGTCTTAGTTGTGTTGAAGCGGGGTCGCTGCCTCGAATCAGTACCATGCAAAAGCTCGTTATTATTTCCATAAGCGGCTGGTCCTTGATACCCTGACCGCATGAACACCAGAATATAATATGGCTGGCGATATGCTGACTTGGCATTAATGATCGTTTCAAGCTCATTATGCAGGACGCGAGTAGCCCACTGTTTAATATCTCCAGTTGTTAGGTTTTTAATGTCCACTTATTTTGTTCCGCTTGATTGAGGTTGTCTTAATTTCTCACGCTCAAGGCCTAGCTTGCTAACCTCGATAGCCGCATTCAAAGTGCTATTGCCAATATCCACTTCAGCACCAGCAGATTTAGCCTCATCAAGCTCGGCAGCCGTCATGTTCTTAGCCGCTTTGGTTAGTTTTTCAGCAATAGTAGCAGGTGACTCGGAAGCCTTTGCCCTTGCCTGCTCTGCTTGTGAAGTCAGTAGATCAATCGTGATGTTTTGTATCTGCTCCTGTTGTTTCTGCGAAGCCTGCTTTTGTTGGTTGGCCTGTTTCTCACGCTCGGCCATTTTCTCCATCATCTCAATATTAAGCTCGATAGGAGCCTCTTCAATAAGATCGCCCCAAGTTATAGGTGCTGGATCACCTATTTCTGCCCCAAGCTTTTTCATCGCCAGTAGTTCTTGATATTTAGTATTCTTTTGAGTATCTGTTAAAGCAGCCTCGGAAGTTACTGCGTCATACTTACCAAACACTTTAGCTTTAAAAGCTTGTGTCGGTGGCTTGCCTAACATTCTTGCAATCTTCTCGATGGGATAGCTCTGGATAAGCTTCTTTACTTTGTCACCGATGATGTTTTGGGAAGTGCTTAGATCATCAAATAAACCCCGTTGCCCAGTCATGCCAGCCCCAATCCGAAGCTGAGTTACCAGCCCGGAGATTTGGTCGGCATTACCACTTGGTAAATTGCCAAGCATTTCAGGGGTCAACCCGATAGTCTTAGCCATCGAATCCTCAAGTATCTGGTGTAACTCGATGTTACCAGACGGTAAAGGCGGTGTTACCCTGTCTCTAACTTTTTCTATCATCCCCTCGGCAACCTGCCTCGGCTTGCCGCCAGTAGCGAAAGCATCCGCAGGGTCAGTAAATGCACCTTCCTCAAAATCAACACCCTGAGCGATAGAGTTCTCATACCACGCTGTCATAGCTACAATCCGCTTACTCTCAGCCCTCTGTATCTCTCTTAATCCCCGAACAAAGCCCTGCAATTTCAACGAGAAGTTGTCACTCTCTGGGTCATAGTAGCACCATATAGGGGTAAATGAGAAATCGTCAAGCCCAAACGGGTCTGTTTGTGTGTCGAAATGCTCACCATTCAAGAAGGATGATACCTTAATTGTCTCTTTTTGGCGTGTTATCGATATCATTGCTTCGGCAGGGATACCCGCTAATTGCATGAGATAGGGCCCTTGCTCCCTAAGCTGCTTCTTTGTGCCTTCCCAAACCGTCTCATAACCAGTTGACCGGTTAATTAAAACGATCTCTTCTTTCGTGGTTCTCTCCTGAAACTCATCATAAGCCAGCATTTTTCGACCATGTGCTACGATAGGTGATGTGTAATTCGTGAACTTCTCGTCAGTCGCAGGATGTTCATCATCAATAGTCGCTATCCTGCTGTGAAGACTGTCAGGCAGCAATATCTTAGCCTGATCTTTAGAAATAAACTTACGAATGATACCATACCTGCAATTATGCAAGTCAAGCCGGGTAAAGTTTGGGTCAAGGATAAACTGGTTATAGAATAGATTATCCAGTCTGGTTGTCCCCTGTGCATCGTTGAAGGTGTTTACAAGAGATAACCCAGTTTTTAAAGCGTGTTCAAAAGCTTTGGATATAGTCTCGTAACCTAGAGACAACTGCATTACTAAGCTAACAATCTCTGTCATTTCGGAGGCTGTCTTGTCGTCAGAGCCCTCAATAGGACTATACTTAATCCCCTTCCGATGATCTGCCTGGAATCCAGCAACCCACTTAACAAGCCTGCGAATTAGCTGGATATTGAGAATGTCAGAACCTCTATTACGGAGCATCTGTTTTTCTTTGGCTGTGTAAATATCGCCAAGATAAGCCCTTATATCCTTCTGTGCCTCAGTCTGCCAACTTCCAAAGCTTGACCATGCTTGGCTATAAGCCTCATCAAAGTCCTTCTCAATGTCATTTTTTACGCCGTATTCATCCATCATTAGCCCTTAATAATCCATAGCAATAATGCCACTAATGCTATTAAAATGCCTATAAACGCCTTCATACTACCACTACTCCTGAGTAGTCGTGGTCACCGGGTATGCTGACCCTGTTACACCTGAGGCCTGCTTTGGCTAAAACAACACTGGTACAATTTGTACCCCAGTTCATCTTGTCAGGCTCACGCCTTGTTACGTACATATCAGGGTTAGAGTGGTAATGGCTAAGGCTGGCTTGGTGCTGTGATAGGAGCTGTTCAGGTTTAGACGATCCTGAGCTAACCTCATGCGTTGGTTCTTGAGTAGATTGTGCAATATCAGGGCTTGTTACGCTAACCGGCTGCGTTACGCTATCATCCGTTACGGTAACACCTTTGTTACGGTAACTTGCCTGCTTGCACTTCGGGCTGCAATATCTACTTGTTACTCTAAACGCCATGTACTCTTTACCGCATATCTCGCATTTGTTCATGAGTTTGCTTCCTTCAATGCTATCCATTCCTGTTTATTCTTCTCCTGATCGCGTGTATTTGCTACCTTGGTAAGTGATTTTGTCATATACCTAAAACTGTCAGCAGGGTGAGAATTACTGACTAAAAGACCATTAGCATAATAACAATGGTCATCTTTCACGGTCAAATCATACACGTCTCTTGGTTTGGCTTCGCAATTTAGCTGAACAACCCGGACTACACGTTCTGGTCTTACTGTATTTATTAGTCTTAAACACAGCTTTGCAAATAACGCACGTCCGCTTTGTCCCGTCTTTACCTTGCATCCGCCTGTTTGCTGATTTACAGTTGTCTGAGCAGAAGTTTGATCGCCTTGGGTATGCACATTCGTATTCTTTGTGGCAAATGTCACATTCCCTAATAAATCGTTTTCTATACCGCCATGTATATTTGCCAAGAGCCGAATGAAATTTCTTGCCCTCTGGTGATGCATGCCATACATTTGCTTTTGATCGGGCCTGTTCAAGCTGTTTTTTGTTGCCGTCCGAACCCACCCATTTTTGATATTTGCATTTGGAGTGCAACTTATCATGTTCTTTTTTTGTAAGTAATTCCAAGTTTTCGATAGCATTATTCGAAGCATCGCCGTCTTTATGATGTATTTGGTGTTTGTCTGGAATCGGCCCATTGTGGTGCTCCCAAACGGCTTGGTGCAGTGTTTTCGGCCCAGTCCTTGTAAAATAGCCTCTTTGAAGCCCAAACTCGTATCCGTTGAATGTAACTGTTTCCATAGTGTATTCCTTAAAATAGAATTATTAAACAATACACTACCATAACTCAAAGCATCTGCCGTATCAACGTAATTATTAAAAAATATCTTATGTTCAGGGGTACAAGTTAGCTTTCTTCCTCTATTTGTATGTATCTCCAATAGTTGTTTGGTTTGTTTTACTTTGCCACTGAACGTCACTTTTTTGAAACCCGTTGGTGTTTTTACATAATCACCTGTTGCAACCCGCTCTATCGGAACATCGCCCTGATCTGTACTTATCATTGTTCCCGCAATCAAGCAAGCCCAGTCATGAACGGGTTTCTCCATATACACACGGAGGGTTTCATTGTATTCACGCCGATAGTTCATCAACCCAACAATACCCTCTTCACACTTGATAGCATCAAACCAACATCGGGGCATTGTCTGCATTACTCTATTAATGCCAAAGTCTACGTTTAGTTCTCGTTCCATACCTATAACGTCATAACCCATCTTCTCAACTGACTTTACTAAGGTTGTGTTGCTGATCATTTCTCTCTTATTAGCATCATGAGGCATATAGAACCGGCCATATTTATATTCATTCTCTTCTTTGCGTGACCTGATTATCTCGGCATAGAAGTCGATTGACTTACCAGTATTGCCATAATAGTCAATGACATGTATTTCATGGCCTATTAGCTGGAAGAACCATATTGAAGTACAATCAAACCCTAAATCCCAAGACGTGAACACCTGACAACTTGGATCATGCGGAACACTTGTTATCTGGTTTTTTCGCCTTAGTTCAGCGATTATCTGTGCATAGTAAGCACCTTCAAGGCCTAGCTCGAAGCTACAATAAAACTCTTGCTGTATCATAGCGTCGGTCATTCCAGCATCACGTTCGTCCTCAATAGCTTGCTTTGTTACCGCGTGAGTATCATCAACCGTCAATAAAGAACAGAACCATTTGGGGTTATCCTTAGCCATATCGTAGATGTCTTTCGCATGGTTATAACCTCTTGGAGTGAAGTTAAAAGCAGCCCAGCCGCCATTCTCCGCCAGTATTGGCCTGACATATTCCCAGCCCTTTGGGTTCTGTAAGCTAAACTCGCTAAACACTGTTCCGATTGGGTTAGTACCAACAACATCTAAGCGGTCAGTACCTATAATCTGGAAGATTGACCCATTCTGAGCCTTAAGCTGCATTATGTCGTTCTTGCGGCCCGGAAACGCTTCTTTAGGGAACGCTTCAAGGAATGGCCTACCTTCTCGATCCATGCCATCCCAAATAATCTTTCGGCCTAATATTTGAGTAGGGAAATAGTAGTAATACGTACCGACACGCTCAAACATCTTCTTTGCGGTCATGTTAAGGTAAGTAAGGTCTTTACCGCTTCGCCTATGCCAGACCCCGACAGCTCGCTTGATACCGCTATCCATCGCCTTTAAAAAAGGCAGTTGATAGTCTCGCGGGGTATAGTTATGAGGCAGGATTATCGTGTTTGCTACCATAATTAACCACGCTAATATTGATATCCCTTTGTGCATTGTCTTTCTCGAATATACCTAAGTGTTTACCTAAACTGTCAAGGGCTGATGTTTTACTGTGTAACTTGATTTTAACATTCAGGGTTTCATATTCCTTCGTCCCTGACTTATTAGTGGTCTTATTGACTGTAGTCTGCACCGACTCAACTGCTGCCGCTTGGTCCCGGTCGATCTGTGATATGTCAACAATGGAATTATCAACGCCCAAGTAGTCCTGTTGGTTCGCAAAGGCTATCTTGGCATACTCCTCAATTACTCGCTCTTGAGTTACATTGTACTTTTTAGCCAGTATACTGCGCAGATAGTCAAGCCTACTCTTAACCTTGGTATTTCTTGAAAGCTTGCTCCCTGCTTCATCTGCTGATTTTTGCTTAGAATCGGGGTACGTTGATTTGTAAGATCGTGCCTTGTTATTGTCTATCATCATCTCTTGACAGAATCGCTCATGCTTTGCGTTCTTAAGTGGTTTACTATAATTTACTGGTTTTTCTGTCTTTTTAGCCATTTACTTGCCTTTGTTAATTTAGGCAAGCATGACGTTGCTCCGTGCTGCGTTATCTCTTGCCTGTTGATACTTTACTATCCTCTAAATTAGCCAGAAAAGGCCGATAACCTTTAAAGTTAGTGTTATTGTTTATCAGCCTGTTCTGGCGTTTTATTCTTAAATTGCGTGCGTTCCTTCAACTCCGCGAGCTTCTCGGCTATTTGTCCTGTTACGACACCACATTAACGCTTCTTCCAGCTTCGTCAGTGCAAGTGCGTTATCACGGCATTTGTAATCACCAGACTGAAAACCACGCAACCTATCGATAACAATAGCTATTAAGTCCTCATTCATCGCCCCATTGA
>Ga0307928_10004447_pt1 | contig 10630 bp, 18 predicted proteins | sample AceLakmetagen232_FD_201815 | JGI IMG/M metagenome (GOLD analysis project Ga0307928, IMG submission 201815) | Saline water microbial communities from Ace Lake, Antarctica - #232 | ecosystem: Environmental > Aquatic > Non-marine Saline and Alkaline > Saline | place: Antarctica: Ace Lake...
CGAAACTCTCCGCACTCTTCAAACAATTTTTCTAGTTTATTTTCTCTGCCACCAAAATACTCATAGATCTTATTCAATTGATCTGTTGATTCCGGAGAAAGTTTTAATTCAAAATCACTCATTTATCGTTCTCCGTATAAATTATTTCTCCACAATGAGAGCATGTGTTTTTGACTTTTCCTGTCAGTAAATCTATTTCTATTTTGCTATATGTGCTATGTTGACAAGTAGTTCTCCACTTCCAAAAACGTTTAATTAGCTTAATCATTTTCCACTCCCTTAAATATTTCAATTAAACAATGCAGTGATGCGCACTCTAGTTGAGTTAATAACTCTGATTGATAATTTTCAAAGTGATAATATTTTTCAGTCTCGTTGCCAAATTCCAGTTCGAGCGCAGTATTTAGCACACTTATAGATTCGTCACAGTCTATTTTATTAAATCCTTCAACTGTCCGATGAACTAAAAGAGCAAAACGGCTTGTGTCCAGGGAGTAAACATAATGCTCTCGATACATAAAAATCCCATTGCTGTAAGAGGTAAAGCCTTCCGCAAGCTCAACCATCTTCTTAACAATTTCAGATGTGCACCTATCTTTTAATTCTTTTTCAGTTATCATTTGTTTTTACCTCTCAAATAATATATGCTAACTCGACGAATTTATTAAAACTTATTTTTTTTCTATCTACAATAATAGCCTAGGACCTCACCAGAATCCACCACAGCTACACACAGAAGACTTAATGCATAAAACGTATATTTACTCGATAGTACGTTTTAAGGCCTCGAACATAGCCTTATATTTGATCTCAGCAGCTTCTATTCTCTCTGCTGTGACCTCAAAATAGAATTTATACCTCTTTGGTTCTTCGCGTTTAATCCAATCTATATAAATTCTCCAAAAATTAGACATCATCTTCGGAGAAAATCCTTCTCGGTCTCTTATTTTCTCCCATACAAACCTGATAAATAATTCGTGAAAATTTTGCTCAGTCATAACATCTGTATAAAATTTGCCAATTTTTATATAGAAGGGGTCGTATTTGCTCATTATAAAGTTGACTGCATGTATTAATTCTTGTTTATCTTCTCTGTAGAGATCTAACCTCCTGAGATATAAATTCAGAATATCTGTGCTTTTTGACTTTTCAGGCATTCCATTTGGCCTTCTGTCGCCAATAACAGAAAAGAGAAAAGAATATCTGGTACGAGGATTAAAACAAAAATCTGTGAAGCTCTTCGGGAAGTTGCCTGTATCTAAGGACTCACATTTGTAGTCGTGTCTGTCTATTGCTGTTTTTAATTCGTCTATGGTCCAGGATTTGTTTAGTTCTTCGTCATACAGGTTGAAACCCTCCAGAAAGTCTATGTCCATAGCATTATATCTGGCGAAAGTTCCGGCGAGCAACATTTCTATCATCTGGAGGCTCTTTTTGTAGACTGCTGCTTCGGGACGGAGGTGTTTGACTTCTATGCTCGATTTAGAGTTCCAGTGGCCGAGCACCGTGAGGGCAGGCGCAGCGCAATCATTTGGTTTTAATGTTTTAACGGGAAGTATTTCTTTTTCTGTCATAATTTAAAACTCCTTTGACTAACTTCGTTTCCGATTCTGGAAACGTGGATAAGAACTGTTTTTAGAGATGTGAATAAGAATTGTATTAAGATATGGTATAGGTTCGCCTTTTAGACTAATCAATTTGCCTTTTCGACCAATCCATTTGCCTAAAAGGCTCATCCATTTGCCCAAAGGGCAAAGGCTTTTATGCTAATTCTTTCGCTTTTATCAGGAATCTATTTTCTCTTTTTTCATACACAATCTCTGAAGAGGAGAAATATTCATTCCGCAAAGTTAATAAATCATAAGAAATCCACTCGCTTTCATTGTTAAAAGCATACCAAAGCGTTTTATCATATCCTGCTTTGTTATAATTGGCCTTGAGCAATATTTCAAGTTCTATTAAAAACCCCAAAGCATTTCTTATCTGTTTTGATCCTAAATAAGGAAATAGCTCAGAATACATCCGTATAGAGTTGTAAGTCCATGTTCGATCATCGTAAAAGTTTTTTCTATCAGCAACATTATGAACCACCCAAAAATGGATATTGTTCAAAACTATAGCCTCGACTAATCCATAATTTTTAGCATGATCGACATTAAAATGGTGTTGTAGTGATAAGACCTGATTTGGATTTTTAAACCCAGAATGTGCTTTTTGTTTCTTCGTCATCCTCAGATCTCTCCTGTTTCGCCAGTATCGTACAATAATTCTGTTAATGCATTTATTACCATTAACAATTCTTGTCTGGTTCTTAGATGCACCTGGCCTTCGTCAAAATCTTTGCCATGCATTACTAACGTCATTCCGTCTTTTAGTGCATCTTTATTGAAGCTCATACCATAGCCCATATCGGACCTCCATAAACAACAAAAGGAATGTTAATCAGTCCGATCCATAAAAGCCTCGGTTCACCCCTGACATAACATTCCTTCTGTAAAATTTAAAAACTAAAGTAATCGGGTGATTACTACTTTAATCTTTAATTACCCAATCATGTGTCAATACTCTAATTTGTCAAGAATTTTCCATCTTATGCTTTTTCACTTTCAACCATATCTTTCTATGGTCTGTAGTAGAATAAGACATAACTAAATATTTATTATACTTCTTTCGCTCTTCATTCCAGAGCTGTGCATCTCTTGTTATGTCTCCATATTTAAAGTTAATTGTCATACAAACATTATAGTATTCTAATAAGTCCATTGTACCCTCAATAAAAAAATGGAGTGGCATTTGTTTACCACTCCGACAATGCCTGTCTTTCCAAGCTGTCAATATAAAAAGATGTTTTGTTAATTTTTGAGTGCGTGATATGCGATTCACCAAACGATTTGCCAGAGACAGGATTCGAACCTGCATGTCAGTAATCCTACGAGCCTGTACGTCAAGTCGTTCCTGACACTCTCGTTGCATCTACCATTCCGCCACTCTGGCTATTTATTAACTAAGGTATAGACTCTTTTCGTTCAGCTACCAACGAACGTCGAGGAGTCACATAAAGTACCTCCGGTTAAATATTATTGACCGTCTTTCCGGACTGTCACCCTTCTTTCAGCCTCTCAGTGTTCGTTCTGTAAGGGTAAGGCAAATATTCTATGAAAGCAATTTGGACTGAGATGGACTCGAACCATCATTTCCGACCGATCGAAACCGGGTATTCCCAAGAACAGCCCTTTTGTTTGGCGTCGGGAAATATTATTCCTTCAAGGGGGCTCAAATAAATAACTTTTGTTTTCCCCGACGCCCTACATTTAATATATGTTAATCTAGCGAATTTAATTACAATTAAAATATTATTTAATTCATTTATTATTTAATTAAATATATATTAAATCATTTATTATCTTTTTCAGAGAAATAATTATAAAATAATAAACAACATAAACAATGACTAATATGATTTAATCCAGATTCAAGATCTAACTCCTCTTTTTGTGATGCAAGTAAGTGGCGCATAGCAGCAGCAAAATATCTCTCCCTTCCACCCTCAATCTTTTTCCAATTATCTCGTGAATATTTATTCGCTCCAAATTCCAAAACCCTAACCGTCTCCTCTAGCTGATCAAAAGGAATCAGACTCCAATCCAATTTATCAGAATCGAACTTCACTCCGACTTCTTCCGGTTCATCGACAACCAATTGAAACAAACTTTCGCTAGGATATTCATAAGAACAGGTACTTCCAACCAACGTTATAGTTTGTAGGTATCCCTCGTATTGCGGAAAACTACAAGAGGAACTACCGGAAACAGTAATTATTTCTCCAAACTTATGTCTTTTATCTACTGAGCTCACCCACCTAACTTTGTCTCCTACAATTATTTTAATTATCTGATACCTCCATATCATAAAAACAATTTGGTGCATGCCCCCCAACTGCCGCCAACATCAACATAGCCATTTGTCTTATTTCCCATTGTGCATGCTTACTCAGCCTTAATTCTAAAAAACCCCTCAGATTACGAAAATCAAAAGTACAAATAATCTCGGTGCAACAGGCATTTGGAAGTATAAATCTGCAGTCTTCTTTCTTTATGCCTAATGCAATCAGGCGCAAATAACAATTTTGTATTTCTCCCATAGTTTCTTCGTATTGATCTAGGGCGCCTTTTGTATATCTAATAGAATCAGGAATGACATATTGAAAATCTCCTTCCTCTACATACCTCTGAGACTTCTGACTGAACTTACCTGTGCGATGGCGGACCAACTGGTGAGTCAATGATCTCGATACCCCAGAGATTTTAAAAGTTATTGAAGCATGTTCCAATAAAGAAAGATGCCCACTCTTGATCCACCGCCTAATAATTGTAGGGTCCCTAAATTTAGATTTATAGCACAGCCTCCCTGCCTCTTCTATTACGGCCTCACAGTCTGGTGTTATTGTAATTAGTTCTACCTTCATATTTTCCCCTCTGATATATTCTTAAATATGTGTGCCACGACATCTACGGTCCACGCATTTCCTATCGCTTTGTATCTGGCAGTATTGCTCACCCCTTCAACTGCGGTATAGTTTTCTGGAATTGTTTGTAGTTTTTCACATTCGATAGGATGAAATTTTCTTATGCAATCCCAATCCTTTAAAACATTACAAGGGACGCCTTTAAAGAAATTTGCCACTACAGCTGCGGATTTGTCTTTGTTTATATCTGAATGATGTCCAAATTCCCAGTGAGTTCTATTCCCATCTTTAGTCCTGCGGTTCATATATTCTATAGCTTTATCGGAATGAATCCACTCTTCTTTCACGAAACTAGGAATATGTCCTCCTCCGGAAGAAGTTCTGATTGTAGGGCTCTTGTCTTCAAATACTCTTGGAGTCTTCTCTTTGAACCCACCATAGATATTATGTAGAGCCACAGGATATCCATCAGGCAGTACAATATCTTTTAGCATTATATTTTTGTTTTCAGGCTGAACCACATTTGGGATATTAGTAAAATAATATCTATTCCTATTTTGAGCACTCACCAAGGAACTATTAATTAAAATAGGTTCAACTCCAAGGTACTTTATGAAGACATCTAAAAATTCTTTTTTCATCCTCACATTTTCTATGAAGAAATATTTAGGCTTGCATTCTTTTATGAGCCTGACGACTTCAAAGAAAAGCTTGCCCCTAGGATCATCAAAGCCTACCTGTCCTCCAGCCATGCTAAAGCTCTGACAAGGACTCCCTGCGGTCAATAGGTCGATCTGTGGTAAATTTTTTCCCTCGACACCTAATACGTCCCCGAGCTGGATAATATCTGGATAATTGTCTTGTGATATCTTAACAGCATTTTGATCTATTTCTGAGGCATAGTATTTGTCAACTTCTATTCCTGCACGTTCTAAAGCGATACGGCAACAAGAAATCCCATCGAATAAGCTTAATACATTCATATTTTCTCCTCTAATATATTTTTACCATAACATATTTGCTCTGAAACCAACTCCCTAAAAAACCACATCCAATCCGAAGAAATTTTCGCACGAACTCTCAATTTCCCGTGCCTATCATATTTAGGATTTTCTTCTCGCCACTTCATAATAGCGGAGACTTTTTCGTTCTTCAATCTTTTGGCTATTGGTATAAGTCCATCGAGATCAATGCTTTTCCCAGTCTCTAAATAATAGGAATACAAATAAAAAAAAGCATCATTGGGTTCATAGCCATCCTTATAAGGCTTATAGACTTTATGATGTGTGAACTCGCCATCTTTGAAATTCAACCTACCAAGAATAGTATCATCGTAGTATACTAAAATCATAGAAAATTCTTTAGTCTGTTTTTTAATCTCGAAGCGATATTCTGGAAACCCTCTTCTTAATTTATCGATATAGATTTCTATTTTTGTCATTCGTACCTCTCTATAAATTTAGATTCTATCATCCATATACCGGAAATATGAAAATTTATTTCGTATGCATCTTTATGGATCCTATGTACTGAACCAGACATCTGATCTAAAATAGGAATGCGACTATAACTAGGAATATAAAGCAGATCCTCGTTTGTTGCTGTTACCCTGACTTTTTCTCCGACTTTGAGTTGCATGACTCGGCCTCCATTGCTAAAATTTCTCTCTTACACTCTGAACAAAAATCTCCAATCTCTGATTCAAAACTAACACAATAAGTAATTCCGCATCTCTTACACTTAAATAAATGTGGCATTATATTCTCTCCCCAATAGCAATAAGAATCATAACTCCGCAAATAAGAGATGCGGAACATGCAATAACTTGATAAATATTTTTTCTTTGTACAAATTTGACAAGCATAAACGCCGTAATAAGACAATTGATAGCTTGAAAAATAAATATGTAATTCACTCCATTATCTCCTTTATTAATTTATTTGCATCTGACTGTTTCATGCTGCCGGGGTCATTTATTCCTTTAAGAAAAATATTTTCAACTTCTACTCCCATCCCCGATAACTCCCCTCCAAGCTTATTAGCTTTATACTGTGCTTCGACTTCCCCGTCAAACAAAATACTAACTTTATCGAAACTAGCCAAAAGGTTGACTTGATTTTGAGTATAGGAAGTACCAAACAGTGCTACGGAATTCACCCCTAACCTCCATTTGTCTGGACAACCCTCCACAGCTATCACATGGCTTCCTGGAACCTGATCGAATCCATAGAGCAGTTCCTTGTGCGGATACAATTCCCTGTCTTGTGCGCAGCTTAGATACCTTAATGAAGATTTTCCAGTATAATCTCTACCAGTCCAAGAGCATAACCTACCCTCAAAATAAATAGGAATAATAACTCTAAAATTAGCGGGTCCATGCGTGCCTGTGCCCTTGAGTCCATATAATTCTCCAAGCTCTTCAGCAATGAAACCTCTGTCATCTAAATATTTTTTGGCTCTATCGCAAAGCGGACCTGTACCCTCTGGGAGTTCTAATTTTTCTGGCTTGACATTATTGCTGTTGTCTAATAAATATTTGTCCCTAGGATCTAATTCAGTGGCATAGTTCAATCTTATCTTGCGCCAGTCCTGATTTGCTATGAGCTTTACTACTGATTCAAACGAATGTCCAGAGCAAGCCCAACAATAAGCGACGGCATCACTTCTTAATCCCATTTTCATTTTACCGTCACTCAAGCAAAATGGGCAAGTTATGGAGATGAAACCCCTACTGTTCATGTCTTTATAATCTATTGAAAAATCCTCTAAAAACTGAGTTATATCATACTGTGTTTTATCCATTCATTTCTCCTTACATATTTTTGAATTTTTCAATCAATTGGTTCAATAGTATTTCTTCATCTAGCTCTCCACCATCCAATATGTCGGCAAGAACTCTAGCTTTTTTATCTAGTAATTCGCAAACCCACTGGTCTATTGTGTTGTCAGAAACGATGTAATGTATATTTATAGATGAGGCTTCCTGACCTATCCTGTCTATTCTTGCAATTGCCTGTGATAAATCCCCTGGGCACCACGGGTATTCGAGGAAAACAACATTGGAGCTTGCAGTCAGAGTTATGCCTACTCCTCCGGCCTGAATATTGCAAACAATTAACTTAATGTCTTCGTCGGTTTGAAATCTTTCTACATTCGCTTGTTTATGTTTGTTGGACAAACTGCCGTCTATCTTCAATGCTATGCTTCCAAATTCAGACATTACTTTTTCAATAGAAATTTTGTGAGTTGCAAAGATACAAACCTTTTCTCCACTATCAACAATATTCCTGATGTATTCCATTGCATCCTCCATTTTGCCTTTTGCAGCAATTTGAAGAAGGTGGTTCATCCTGACCATTGTTTCGCCAAACCTTGCTCTGTTCGCAGCTTGCCCCCCATAGTTTTCTTTTACATACGCCACAACATCTTTTTTTGCGAATTCATACTCGTCCCTATAAGTGTTGTTCAGTGTTACAGGGACAGCCTTATATATTCTCGGTGGTAAATCTTTCAAAACATCTTTCTTCAATCTTCTTATCATATAAGTCTCTGCTAAAATGCTATGTAATTCTCCGGTATTACTTGCACCTTTTCCAGTGCTATCATGCATTAGGTTGCAATATCTTTGTTCAAATTTAACTCGACTATTGAACATTTCAGGAGCGATCATAGATAATTGTCCAAAAAATTCTTTTGGCCTCGAAGTTATATTTGTTCCTGAAATGAGAATTATTTTATCAATACCCTTAGATAAATATTTTAGAACTTTTGAACGCTTACTTTCTGGATTGCGTAAGTAATGACTTTCATCTACAATCAAGACTTTAAACCCCACTTCTTCTAATTCGCAATAATAAGATGAGGCCACATCATAAGACATTATAACTATCCCTTTTGTAGGTATGCTGTCTTTTTTTGTTTGTATAATTGTTATTTCATCCGTCACCCCCCACATAATCAATTCTTTCTTCCAATTCAATCTTAAACCAGAAGGGCAGATAATCAGGGCTGGTGTGACTTCAGGATTGCGGAATAAGTATGTACAAGCTTGACAGCTCTTGCCCAAACCCATAACGTCGGATAACAATACTCGTCCATTCAATTCTTCTATTCTCAGGACGCCTTCTTTTTGATAAGGAAATAGTCTTGAATCAAATTCAAGATTTCTTGGCTTGTTTTCAACTTCATTTTCCCATTCTGACACGCTACCACTCAGTTCATATTGCAGCTCTTTCAATATTCTTATAGAATGTTTATTGCACGGCACCGACATTTTTTCTTCCCTGGAGATTGACCCTGGTATCCTCTGCCATTTTTCTTGTTCGTCTTTTCTGAGCACACCGAAGCACCAGAGTTTACCGTCTCTCAACGTAGCTCTCCGGCCCTGTATTTTTTGTTCTGATTTTATCCCATATCTTTTGAGAGTTCTTTTTGCCACTGATCTCTGCATAGCGGATAATCGGCTATTACTCAATAATTTTTTAAATATTATTCTGTCGGTTCTTTTTATATCGGGATTTAACAATGTTTCGGTCATAGATTGTCTTAATTCCATACAGTATACCCCCTTTTTATTATATATGCTAAATTAGCGAAAAAATACCCCTGTTTTTCAGGCAGGGGCTTGTGGCTTAGAATATTTTTACAGGAGTGCTTTTGTTTATTGCGAATTCTTTCCACCCTTGAGATTCGAAATTCGAAAGTGTATGTGAAATATGATTTTTCCCACTATCATTCCACCTTGCTTTACTTCCGTCGTGACCTGTTTTTTCATGGTCATATTTTACTTGTTCTACAGATAACTTTACTGAATTTGCGTCAATAGTTATCCCGACAACTATCATTTTTTCAGTGAATACAATATCTCTCCTAATGCCTTCGCACTCTATAACCTGATTAATCTTAAATCCATGAATTTCTATGTTTTCATTCATAATAAATCCCCCTTTAAATTTTAAAGACTTGTATAACATACCGACAAATAAATCAGTATGAAATATAAAGCTTTAAAAAGTCATCTCAAAAAGATAATCCATATCAGAATAGTCAATCCCGTATTCGTCTATTTTCTTCTCTCCCAACTCTTTCAACATTTTAATTGCTTTAGGCAAGGTGAATATAAAATTGTTATCCGGAAATTCTATGTTCAAGTGTAATGTTCTCTCGTATACATCTAATATTGTCCATTTCATCATAAAACCCCCTTAAATTTTAAAGACTTGTATAACATACCGACAAATAAATCGGTATGAAATATAAAGCTTTAAAGCACTTCGGCTATTTCATAAAAAGCTTTTTCAATTCTTAAACCAGACCAATTCTGAGCTTTTAAATAATTCTTAACCCATATCTTTTTTATTCTAACTTCTGATTCTTTTCTTCTGTTGTTCATACCTGTTAAACTTCTCTTGATCGCCTTATATTCATTTCTTGATTCTGCAATTGCTCTTTTTTCTTCTGGAAAACTTATCTCTGGATTAAGACATATATTGACAACTAACCTTGCGTCTCTTGATAAATTCTCCAGAGTGGTCTGTGCTATTGTCCTTTCTGGTATAGATATTTGTTTACTGTCAAGAGAATTTATGTCAACTGATTCATAAACGGAATTTTCATAATTTTCTTTAGCTTTGTTATATACCACTGCCTGCCCCTGTTGCGCCTTTAATCTGCCTAAATACTTGAACAGTTCAAAATACAGAGTAGTTTTAAAATAGTCTTTAAAGGTAGCCCCTCTTTCACTGTCAAAAGAATCGCAACACTCTACAAAAATTAAATTTCCCTGTAATTCGAGTTCAGTTTTTTCTATTTCTGAACTATTACTTATCTTTGCGGCGGTGGCCTTAATAAGTTTTTGATTTTCCCTATACATTTTTTCCATTGATCTTACCCCTTGATTTTTTATTTAAAGTCTTATATAACCACCTGACAATTAAATCAGGTAGAAATATCAGGCTTTAAAATAGTTTTGGACATTCAGGCATTTTGTCCAGTTTTCTTTCATTTATGACTTCCAGTTCATCTTCTGTTAAATCTTCGTTGTCATACCATTTCTCTCTGCACTCCTTCTCGAGTGCTTCAATATCGATTCCAACGTCAGATTCAACACATTCATATAAAAATTCAGAGTTAATATTTTTAATCTGACAAATAAATTCAAGTATT